>Ga0214187_1000168_pt1 | contig 17881 bp, 14 predicted proteins | sample TroBogEpilimnion_4_FD_153025 | JGI IMG/M metagenome (GOLD analysis project Ga0214187, IMG submission 153025) | Freshwater microbial communities from Trout Bog Lake, WI - 24JUN2008 epilimnion | ecosystem: Environmental > Aquatic > Freshwater > Lake > Epilimnion/Euphotic zone | place: Trout Bog...
GGGGGGGGGGGAGTGAATCGTTACAATAGAGGAGCGCTATTTCCCAGATTGGACAATGGGATTTAGTAAAATAACTCATGAAAACATATCAACTATGGAAGGTTTTTCTGACTTTTTGCAAAGACCGTCGGTCGATTTTTTCAGTAATTCGCCTAGTAAAATTGATGAATTGTTATATAAGTTCAAGCATGAGATCTTGTTTTGAGTTCCTCAGCAAGTAGCCTCGATGGAGTAACACGGAATCGAGGTTTTTTGGCACTGATTTCCTAGATTTCACTGCGTTACATCGAGACTGCTTGTACATTGTCGATAGTGATCGACTTCTCTGTTGCGTGTGATATAAGCCCTATTAATAGGGTTGCGGTCATTATTTCAATGGATCAACAAAAATAATGCAGGGCAATAGGGGCGTAACACAAAACCGTCAGGCATAAAAAAGGCCCCGATCAGATCGGAGCCTTTAGAATTCATGGTGCCCAGGGGCGGAATCGAACCGTCGACACGAGGATTTTCAGTCCTCTGCTCTACCGACTGAGCTACCTGGGCTTTTTGATGTTTCTTTTTGTATGGTGCCCAGGGGCGGAATCGAACCGTCGACACGAGGATTTTCAGTCCTCTGCTCTACCGACTGAGCTACCTGGGCCGCACTACATAAAGACGGCTATTAGACTCGATTAAGGTATCGGAGTCAATAAAAATATAACGTATCATTTTGTTTGTGGATGTAAACGCTTGTGGATTTAGATTAGCTAATTGTTTTTAATAGCTTATTACGGAGCTTGCTACGTTCTTTATTAGCTCAATACGAACCTGTTCGCCGACCTGTATGCCGCTGCATTCAATGGGTAAAACAATATAACAATTAGCTAGGCTGGTAGCGCTCAATATATTAGAGCCTTGTTGCCCTGATGAGACGACCACTAATTCACCGTTATTAGCTTGGCTAACGATGCCTCGCTGGTATTCTTGGCGTCCGGGTGATTTTTTAAGTGTAGTGGTGCATCTAGCCAGTAATTGTAAGGGCTTTGACATGGCTGTCCCAGACAGTTGCTCAAGCGCGGGTGCTACGATATGTTGAAAAGTGACAACAACGGCGACAGGATTGCCAGGTAGGCCAAAGAAATGACAGCCATTAATGTTACCGAAAGCTAAAGGCTTTCCAGGTTTGATAGCGATTTTCCAAAAGTCCACTTTGCCGCAACGCGCCAATACTTCTTTAATATAGTCCGCATCACCGACTGAAGCACCACCAGTACTGATAATGAGGTCATGATTTTTTGCGGCAGCAAGAAGGCAGTCTTCTAATTGAAGTGGGTCATCGGCTATGACACCTAAGTCTGTGACTTGGTAGCAAACATCGCTTAGTAAGCCACTTAAGAGGTAACGATTACTGTCGTATATTTTTCCGGACACTAAAGGTTGACCTAATGCGCTTAATTCGTTGCCAGTAGAAAAGTAGGCTATTTTTACTTTGCGTTTAACGATCAGGCTATCAATACCAACCGAGGCGAGTAAGCCTAGATCAATAGCCGTTATTTTTTTAACGGCGGTGCAAACTAAACTGCCTTGTTTACTGTCTTCACCTACCGCTCGAACATTTTGTTTGCCTTGGGTTTGTGCTGATAAAACAATAGACGATGCTTTAACTTGCACCTGTTCTTGCATAACGACGGAGTCGGTCTCTGCAGGTAATACGGCGCCCGTAAATATGCGGACACATTGACCTGATTGTAATGTGCCTTGATAAGGCTGGCCTGCCCATGAGATTCCAACTTGTGTCAGTGAGACGGCTAGTTCTGGAATTAAATCAGTGCTAGAAAACGCATAGCCATCCATCGCAGAGTTTCGCTCGAAGGGGCTATTGATAGCAGAGTAGACGGGGGCTGCTAGTACGCGACCTAAGGCATACTTTAAATCGACGCATTCTGTTTCTGTTACGGGCTCTATGGCTGAGCTAATACATGCTAGGGCTTCTGCTATAGAGCTGAGTTGTTTTTTTTCTGAAGCGCATTCATCTATCATATCAACCTCAAAAACTGCTTTAAAATAAAAGTGACTATCAGATCAGGTTGATTAATATCTAATTGAGTGAGGGTGTTTGGCGTTAGCAATACGGTGTCGGTTGCTATAGCGATAATGTTCGGATCATTCGGATAAAGTAATGGCTTATTCATAACTGTGCGGTGTAGTTCGATTTTAGGAAAGGCTTCCGCTTTAAAGCCTTCAACCAGAATAAGGTCGAGCGCAGATTGGTCAAGTACCTGCAATTGGTCATCTAAGCGGGGTTCTTGTACCGTAGCGAATTCGGTCATTATGGCGCGTCTATGTGAAGAAATTAACATAACAGGGGAGGCGCCCGCTGCTCGTAAGCGAAAACTATCTTTACCGGGTTGGTCTATTTGAAAGTTATGATGACTATGCTTAATTAAAGCGATGCGTAGCCCTTGTTGCTTTAATAGTGGAATGATTTGTTCTAATAGGGTAGTTTTACCTGTGCCACTAAAAGCGGCAAATCCTAAGAGGGGGATATAGGCGTGTTGCATCATGGGTTATTTAGTAGCCGGTTGTCGTATGAGTCTGCATTCTAAGGTATTATTGAGTGGGAATCATTAATCTTGGAGAAAATGTTGATTCAACTTTATTTAGTTCTACTACTGGTTATTATTATTTTCTTTGGCATGCATTCGTTAAAGAAAAAATCGTCTTTAGTCATAAGGCATTATCGAAACCTAGTATTGCTTAGTTTTGCGGGCTTATTGTTGCTGTATTTAATGGCTACGGGACGCCTAAATTGGTTGTTTGCGCTTGTTAGTGTGGCGATTGCTTTTATGTTCAGGTTATTGCCTGCATTATTGCACTTTGGGCCTCAAGTGCATCGTCTATGGCAGAGTTTTATAGGCGGCAAACAGCATGCCTCACACTCACAGCATGAAGCCAGCGCTAAAGGTAAGATGTCGGTAGAAGAAGCGTATGAGGTGTTAGGCTTAAAACAGGGGGCATTAGAAGCCGATATCATTAGCGCACATCGAGCATTAATACAAAAACTACACCCTGATCGCGGTGGTTCTGATTATCTGGCGGCTAAGATAAACTTAGCGAAAAAGATCCTATTAGCGAAATAATCATTAATGTCTAGTGGCTCTTGTTTTGTAGGTTGATGCGCTAAGCTTTCAAGCTTACAGAGCTAGTCTTTGCACTGAGCGGTGGGGTTTTTCGGATAAATTAAAATAAAATAAATCTAGTCTATTAAATCAGTAGATTGTTTGCTATGATAGATGCCGTAGCTTACTTTCTAAGCCCATAAAATCACCATCGTTAAAACCTAAAAAAACTAAAACGTCCATAGCGTTAAATTGTCACGGTCTGCTTACGAGCAAAACGTTACTGTTTTACCTTGTATCGAAATAACGAATTATCAACTTAAGATGGGAGCATTTGAGGTTAAGCCGTTGGTGGTGAGCTTGTCGAACCATGAACGACTTAACTGCTCACTCTTCGACAGGCTCAGGGTGAACGGTTAAGTCTAGCACCTGTCCTACCTTAAGTTGGTGGCCGAAATAACGCTCCGCATCTTGATTATTGCAACTCACTTAAGGGGTTACTACATAACCTCAATATTACTTAATATTTCGCAGTATAACTACAATGAAAAATCAATATAAAGCAGATCGTAGCGATAACGAAGAAAAGCGAGCGCCTAAGCCAACTAAGAAAACTATTCGATGGAATGGCCTGTGCTATGGCAATAAACTCGATGCTAAACAATTCTATTTAAAGGCATTGAGTCGATCGGCGTTACTTACGGAAGATGAAGAAAAAACCTATGGCAGTAGAGCCATGGGCGGTGATGAGATCGCTAGAAATATCATGATTGAAAGTAATCTACGCTTAGTTGTTAGTATTTCTCGTCGATACCTTTACCATGGCTTGCCCTTATTAGATTTAATTGAAGAGGGTAATATAGGCTTAATTTGTGCTGTTAGAAAGTTTAATCCAGAGTTAGGTTGGCGCTTTTCAACTTATGCAACATGGTGGATTAAGCGGATGATTGAGAAAGCTATTATAAGTCAATCGCTGCCATTTCGTTTGCCGGAAGAGGTCTTTAGGGAATTGAAGAAAACCCTCAAAGTTAAGCGACTGCTATTAGAAGAGTTACAGTGTGAGCCTAGTGCTCAAGCGATTGCTGATTATATGAATATTCCGCTAGAGCAAGTCGAAAAGATACTTAAGCTAGATATGCCTATGGTCTCTTTGGATAGATTAGACTATGGTGAAAAGGATAGCTCAATAAATGAGTCTTTAATAGATACTGGCTATAAAGCGCAAGATGAGCAATTACATAATGAGCATCTTAATAGCAGTCTTATTTATTGTATTACTAAGTTGCCTGAGCGACAGCGCATAGTCATTTGCCGTCGATATGGTTTATGCGGTTATGAAGTATCGACCTTGGTGCAAATAAGTCAGGATTTTTTAATCAGCAGTGAGCGTGTTAGACAGATTCAAGGTTTTGCATTAAAAGCCTTAAAGTCGATGTTACTCGCTAAGGGCTATTCTGTAGGGTTGGTTTTTAGTTAACGCTACAATGCATTGGCTATCAATTTAAGGCGGGGTAGTTTAGCTTAATCGCTCACTTTTTCCTAAACGCAAACAAAGGGCGAAAGGTTAAGAGTGAAAGGCTAGTCTCTGTCACTCCTTAAGTTGGTAGCCGAAAAACTCAAACACATCTTCTGGTTTTGATAATGATACGATCGACTCATAAACCCTTAATCGCCCATGTACTGTTTCGCTTAGGCACAGGTGGCTTAGAAAACGGCTTGGTTAATTTAATTAACACGCTGCCCGATGATAGCTATCGACATGCGGTTATTTGTATGACCGACTATACCGATTTTCGCAATAGAATTAACAGCAGCGCCGTACAGGTTTATTGCTTAAATAAAAAGCCGGGACAAGATTTCGCGGTTTATCTGCGCTTATGGCGGTTGCTGCGGAAAATAAAACCCGATATTTTGCATACGCGAAATTTGTCCGCGCTGGAAGCTCAGTTGCCAGGGTTACTGGCGGGCGTCAAATGTCGAATTCATGGTGAGCATGGTCGAGATATAGACGACGTAGACGGAACTCATTGGCGCTATGTTTTATTGCGGCGCTGCTTTCGACCGCTAGTGCAGCGCTATATTCCCATGTCTAAAGACTTAGAAGGCTGGCTGATTAAGCAGATCAAGGTGCCGGTCACAAAAATTAGCCAAGTTTATAATGGTGTCGATATTAAGCGCTTTAAGGTGAATGATGCTAAGCCATTGTCGATATTGCCGAGTGACTTTCGTGCGCCAGAACGGTTGTTGATAGGTACTGTCGGTAGATTAGATCCAGTAAAGGATCAACTAACCTTAGTACACGCCTTTATCCATCTAATTAAAACCACTCCAGAGTTAAGTCATCAAGCTAGGTTAATTATAGTCGGTGATGGTGTATTATTGTCAGCACTGCAAACAGTCGTTCGAGACGCTAATATAGATCATTTAGTTTGGTTTGCAGGCGAAAGACATGATGTAGCTGATATCATGCAAACCTTGGATTTGTTTGTACTGCCTTCTATTAACGAGGGGATATCTAATACCATACTTGAAGCAATGGCTAGCGCATTGCCGGTTATAGCGACTGAGGTTGGCGGGAATTTAGAGTTGGTGGTTGATGGTCAAACCGGCTATTTAGTCTCAAAGCAAGATCCCATCGCTATGGCGGTCGCTTTTAAGCGTTATCTGCTTCAGCCTGAACTGTTAAGGCTTCATGGTCAGGCTGGGCGCTCAAGGGTGGTATCAACATTTAGTTTGAGTAGAATGATGGCTGATTATAAGGCCATTTATGATAAGTTATTGGTAGAACGTGTTTAAATTAACGGTAATAAGATGACGATTAAAAAAACAGCTTTAAACAAAGATAAGCTTAATCAGATTGTAACGGATGCTAGGCGTAATCAGGAATTACGCGAGCAATCCTATAGAGGGCAGGCGCTTAAATTGTACCCGTGGCTGTGTGGTCGATGTGCGCGTGAGTTTACGCATACCAATTTGACGGAGCTTACGGTACACCATAAAAATCATAATCATGATGATAATCCTACGGATGGCAGTAACTGGGAGTTGTTATGTCTTTATTGTCATGATAATGAGCATTCACGGTACGAAGAGACTCGTTTTGGCAGCTCAAAATCTACAGCCTCTAATGCGCCAGCGTCCAGTCACAATCCTTTTGCTGATTTGAAAAGCTTATTGAATAGTAAGAAATAAAGTACAGGCGACATATGCCTTGGCTACATCGTATCAATACCCAGATTAGCTAAGGTATCAGCGCGTTCATTGCCAGCATCGCCAGAATGGCCTTTCACCCATTTCCATTCAATGGTGTGTGCTGCTATGGAGTTATCTAATCTGCGCCATAAATCTTCATTCTTAACGGGGGCTCTAGCTGCAGTTTTCCAGCCCCTTTTTTTCCAGTTAGGCATCCAGTCAGTAATGCCTTTTAATACATAGCTAGAGTCGCTGTTTAATTGTACTGAGCAAGATTTAGTTAATGATTCTAAGGCTTGTATCGCGGCCATCAATTCCATGCGGTTATTGGTGGTTAGTTTCTCAGCGCCATAAAGTTCCTTAATATGGCCTTTATAGTTGAGCAATACCCCCCAACCTCCCAAACCTGGATTGCCACGGCAAGCGCCATCGGTGTAAATAATAACAGTGTTAGTCATGTTTTTTTTGTGCTGAAGGATGTAGTGAATGGACTAAAGATAAGCGAGAGCTTTCATTTTTTACCGGTGTTAAGGGAATGATATTGTAACGACGTTTTATAGCTTTAATGGCATAAGCCGTAGAAAAAAAGCATTGGCTCTGGGTAGCAAGTCGACCTTGTTTAGATTTGACGGTATCTAAGTTAAATTCAGAAGAAACGGTCACTTCAAAATTTAACAACTTCAGCCAGTCTAAGGTTCTTGAGCGGGAAATAAAATGCCCTCCCCAAGAGTCAGCCATTTTTTTGTCCCACAGATATTGATATCTTACCCAAATACTCCAAGGGTTGAAGTTGACTATCACCAATAAGCCCTCAGGTTTTAAGATGCGCTCGATTTCTCTCATGGTTTGAAAGCGATAACTATCGAACTCTAATAAATGGGGGACGATGATCATATCAATACTATCGCTTTGTAAGGGCAGGTTATAGGCTTTAGCTTGGATTTTTAAGGCGTCTTTAGTGCTTAGCGCCTTGGCATCTAAAACGATGTAGTTTTTGTATAAGGTACAGTCGATGAATTCATCTTCCCAGCCTAGCCCTCCGAGTTGCAGAATAGTTTGTTGGCAACTGACCGTAATGGATCGACGTAAATAATCAATTTCAAGTTCTTTTAAGAGCTTGCCTCTAGGTGTTTGGTACCATGCAAATAAGAAATTACGCTTCATTACTACGCTCACAATGATGTCAAGTTAACGATTATTAATAATAAATGGTATAATGCCGACCAATATTAACAACTATACCCTCAGGCTTAAAAATGAAACATGTTAATTTTAACAGGCCGATTAATTTTTTATTAATATCAACGTTAATTATTACCGGTTGTTCTAATGAACCCAAAGAGCCTTTAAGCTTAGATCAAGCAGAAGCGATTAAGCCAGTTGCAAACAGCGACTATAATTATTATCAGTCTTCTAACGCATTAAGCAAGCATAAATTCAAAACAGCCTCAACGCATCAAGGTACTGTTTGGGAGCGATTACTGTCCTTGTACTCATTACCTGACATAAAGCATCCGCGTATTGATCATGCTGTTGCTTGGTATTTGGAGCATCCTGAAGCACTCGCCATACTTCAACAACGTGCAGAGCCTTATTTACATCACATACTTGATGAGGTTGAAGCGAATAATATTCCCGGTGAATTAGCTTTATTGCCGGTCGTTGAAAGTGCTTTTATCGCTGATGCTTATTCAAAAGCAGATGCTTCGGGGCTTTGGCAGTTTGTACCGGCTACGGGTAAAGAATTTGGCTTGCAGCAAAATGATTGGTATGACGGTCGTCGAGATATTTATGAATCGACTAAAGCTGCGACCATCTATTTAAAACAACTCAGTGATATGTTTGATGGTGATTGGTTGCTGGCATTGGCCTCCTATAATTGTGGCCAAGGACGAGTCAAAAAATCAATAGAAAAAAATGAAGATCTTAGTTTAGAGACTGATTTTTGGTCACTTGATCTACCGGGAGAAACCGAAGACTATGTGCCGCGATTGTTAGCTATCGCTAAGATATTTGCTAATGCTGATGAATATAAAATTCACTTATATCACATCCCTAATAAACCCTACTTTGAAGTCGTTGATATTAAGTCTCCCTTGGACTTAGATAAAGCCGCGCAACTGGCAAACACACCGCTGCATAAGTTTTTAAAGCTTAATCCGGGTTTTAATCGTGCGAGTACGGCGCCTCATGGTCCACATCGTTTGTTAGTGCCTGTCGATCAAGCGCAAGCTTTTAAAGAAAATCTAGCGACGCTGCCTTTTTCAGAACGAGTCGATTTAAAGCAATATGATGAGCAAGTGGCAAGTAGTCGAGTGCAAGTAAAGTCCAGTGCTCAGGCGCTTAAAAAAGAGGTCAAATTGCCTCTGCAATACACGGTTAAGTCAGGCGATAATATGGCTTCTATCGCCACTAAAAACCATACCACACCTAAATTATTGGCCTTGGCTAATCATTTAGGTAAGGCGTCGATACATGCGGGTATGAAGTTATTGATACCCGGGCACGAAAAAGTGACTAGTGTTGCCGTTGTAGCACCTACTAAGCCTGACAAGGTCGCTAGTGCTGTCATCGTCGAGTCTGATAAGGTTGCTGCCATTGCGCCCACTAAGTCTGACAAGGTGGCTAGCGTTGCCATTGTTGAGCATGCTAAATCTGACAAGGTTGCCGCCATCGCGCCCACTAAGTCTGACAAGGTGGCTAGCGTTGCCATTGTTGAGCATGCTAAATCTGACAAGGTTGCCGCCATCGCGCCCACTAAGTCTGACAAGGTCGCTAGTGCTGCCATCGTCGAGCCTGCTAAGGCTGACAAGGTTGCCATTGCTGCACCAGCTAAGAGCAGTGCTAAGCCTAAAGTCACAGCCAGCGCTCAGGTTTATGCGGTTAAAAAAGGTGATACTATCCACACTATTGCTAAGCATTTTGCAGTAGCGCCACAAGAACTAGCAGCCTGGAATAATATCACTTTAAAAACCACCTTAATGCTAGGTCAAAAGCTAACCATTAAAAGCGTTATTCCTCAGCTTGCCAGTGTAGCGCCTTCAATTCATCTCGCTAATTACAAAGTAAATAGGTGAGGATAAGCCGTTTTTAACAAAACGGCTATCAATTTAAGACAGGACAATTAGCTTAATCGTGTACTTTTAGACAGGGTCTCCTAAGCGCAGCCCTCATCGTTATACATAACTTTTTCAGCGCTACCCTTGTCCAATGACTGTTACTTTAATACCGTAGGGACAAGTCGCGACCTGTCCCGTGTGCCCAATAAACTCCTTGGATAGCCATGTAGGGTGGATAAGCGCTAGCGCATCCACCAAGACATAGCGTCGTGTGCGATTACCATCGAGTGTGTAGACTAAACGAACTCGATCATAGTCGGTGGATGCGCTGGCGCTTATCCACCCTACAAAACTTAAGTTGCTAGCCAAGCGCTTGGATATAAGCGCTATTTAAATAGCTTATTAATAAATATCGACAGATGTTCTATTTCTTCAACACAAACAGAATGTTCCATCAGATAGTCATGCCATTGAACGGGATATCCTAGGCTTTTAAGTTGAGTAGCGACGGCTTTACCGGTTTCTATTTCAACGATGGAGTCTAATATGCCGTGTGCCATAAATATCGGTATAGCGGCATTTTCTGGACTCTGTTCTGAGCTTAATTGTTTAAGTGTGGGTAAGTAGGTTGAAAGTCCAATGATACCGGCCAATTTGTGCGGATACCTTAAGCCAGTATGTAAGGCAATCACACCACCTTGAGAAAAACCGGCCAGTAAGATATGTTCGGGATTTATACCTTTATTGATCTCTTGTTCTATTAGCTGTTTTAGCCCTAATTCTGATTGATAAATACCGGCTATATCAACTTGGCGCTCTAAAGACATTTCCAAAATATCATACCAAGCACGCATTTTCGAACCACCATTAATCGTGACGGCTAGTATCGGTGCATTAGGAAAAATGAAATGGATGTTCGCGCCAGCTTTTAAGTGCAGTTCTTCTGCTATTTTTTCAAAGTCATGACCATCGGCTCCTAAGCCATGTAACCATATTATCGAATACAGGTGAGTCTCAGTTGGCAAAATTTCTATCGTACTAAGTTGAGTGTGCATAATGGACTCCTTAAAAGTGTTATCAAAGGGTGAGGTTGTTTTGGGGTGGTTATGTTAACGGCTATGCTATCGCTAACCCGAGTTTATAGCTACATTGATTTTCTATCATCGGCAGTCATCAATCGGCTTGCTAAAGCATGGTCTGAAAAAGTAGTTAGTGCAAGCCCTAGTATCTGGCAGTGTCCGCCTTTAGACTCATAGTGATGTTGGAATTGCTGTAAAAATGACATAACACTATGATCTATTAAATAAGCGTTACTGAGATCAATAATAACTGTCTGGCCGGATACGAGTTGATTCAGTGCTTGCTTTAAGGGTAGTACATTTGAAAATAGCGCTGAACCTGATAATTTAATGAGTTGCGTGTCCGTGTCGCTAGAGTGAATAGTAAAGTAGATTTTGAATAGATTACTGAGCCATACGCCTCTTGCCAAGCTAATGATTAATTTTATGAGCGTACCGAGTATTACACCTAGTAATAAGTTGGTCGCTAAGATACTGACTATAGTCATTACAAAAATAAATAACTGCTCATTGCCGATGTCTTTAACTCGATTGAATGTATTCGGTGAGGCTAAACGATAGCCGATAAAAACCAATAGTACCGCGAGTGCCGCTAAAGGAATATGTTGTATAAAGCCAGTAAAAAACACCACAAAGAGCAATAACAGCAAGCCGTGAAAAAAGTTGGACCATGCGGTTCTAGCGCCGTAACTAATATTAGCTGAGCTACGTACAATTTCAGCAATCATCGGTAAGCCACCTAATAAGCCAGAGACTAGATTACCGACACCGATGGCCGTTAAGTCTTTATCAACATCAGACCTGCGTTGGTAGGGATCAAGTTGGTCTATGGCGGTGCTTGCTAGTAAGCTTTCAATACTACCTATTAAGCTAATGCTTAGCACGGCTGCCCAAAAATCTAAGCTGAGTATTTTTGAGAAATCGGGAAAAGCAAAGCTAGCCATAAACTGGTCGGGTAAAGTAACCAGAAAGTGTGTGTCTTTATCAGTGGCTATTTTATCCAGATTAAAATGCCAAGCAAAGACAATACCGGCTAGCACGACAAGCAGAGCGGCTGGAATTTTGCTGTTTATTAATGGCCAAATGATGAGTATTAATAACGCAAAAAAACTAATGAATACCACGTCTAGGTGCATGGTCGCTAGACTGTGAGGAAGTTGAGCGATGATAGAAAAAACATTGCCAGCTTCTGGGGTAGCGCCCAACATAACGTGGCTTTGGGTCGCTAGGATTATAATACCGATAGCAGCTAACATGCCATGTACCACCGAGCTAGGAAAAAAAGCACTTAATTGCCCTAGCTTAAAAATCCCCATTACCACTTGTAATAGGCTGGCCACGACAATGGCTGCCAGCGTATAACGATAGCCAGCACTGGCATTGCCTGCGCCTAAGGTTTGCACTGCCGTTAAAACAACAACAATTAAACCAGCGGCGGGGCCGTTGATGGTTAGAAAAGAGCCATTAAGGCGTGATACCAATAGACCACCGATAATTGCGCTAATAATGCCTGCCGAAGGTGGGAAGCCCGAGGCGACTGAAATAGCTAAGCACAAAGGCAGTGCAATGAGAAAGACTAAAAAACCGGATTGTAAATCATAGCGCCAGTTTTCTTTTAAACCAGCTAAGCCTGTTTTGGGCAGAGTCGAAACAGAAGGTTGAATCATCATAGTCCTAAAAAGTTAGTGCGTTACAGATTTGCACTATATCATTATCAGCTGATGTTTAACGAAAAAAGGCCGAGTGTGTAAAATTAACTCGGCCTTTTTGTTAAATCTTGGTAGTGGTTAATCTAGGTAAATCGCAGTTCTAAATGCTGGGATTCGTAGCTCATCCCAGTCTACGTATAATGTAGGCTGGGATGTAGCGATAGCAGAATCCCAGCAATCGGAGCATGGGGAGACGATAACTATGCCCTATAGGATGTGGGGCGGTATTGTTCGTGTTAGCCTACCAATCGTTAGCTAGGTTTAAGTTTTCTAGCTGCTAAGGGGTGGTCAGAGTAAGGGTCATGATATTCGATGCCGAGAAACTCACAGTGTCCACCGCGCACTTCATAATTATGTTGAAAATCATGAAAGAACTCCATCACCGTATGATCGAGTAAATAAGCGTTATTTAATTGGAATATGATGGTTTGGCTATCGGCTACTTTAGCTAGCTCAGTTTTTAAAGCCATAAAGTTAGAGAATATAGCGGCACCTTCAATAGTCACGTCGATAATATTCGGGGCTTTCTTTTCAATAGTGTAACGAATCTTAAATAAATTATTGAGTTTAACGCCTCGAGTTAAGTGGATGGCAAATTTAGTGACGATACCGATAGCAACACCAACTAATAAATCCGTAGCAAGTACGCCAATGATAGTGATTATAAACATAAACAGCTGTTCTTTGCCGACGCCCATTACCTTAGCAAATTCTTTGGGTGAGGCTAAGCGGTAACCCGTAAATACCAGCAATGAAGCTAAGGCGGCCAAAGGGATGCTATGGATTAAGCGTGGAAACAGCACCACAAACAATAGTAAGAAACAGCCGTGAAAGAAGTTAGCCCAAGACGTTTTAGCGCCATTAGTTACGTTCGCTGAGCTACGTACAATCTCAGCAATCATAGGTAAACCACCGATTAAACCAGCCGCTAAATTGCCTATGCCTACTGCGGTTAAGTCACGGTCAAGATTAGAATGGCGTTTGTAAGGATCTAGCTTGTCTACAGCCAGCGCACTCAGTAAACTTTCTAAACTCCCCACTAAGCTGATGCTAACGACGGCTTCCCAGAATTCGAGTGTAGCGACTTTAGAAAAGTCAGGAAAATAAAAACTAGCCATAAAGTTTTCAGAAATCGTTACCAAAAACGTAGGTCCTACAGTTTCTTCATGATGCTGTAAAAAATTCGCATCAGGCAGAAATAAATACAAATGCTCATGCTCTAGGTCAAAGTAACTGGCCAACGCCATGCCCGATAATACGACAATCAGCGGTGCAGGAATCATTCTCAGCAAGGGATTTTTTAGCTTAGACCAAATGATTAAAATGATCAGTCCAGTGAAGCCAATAATAGCAATTTCATGATTCATATTCATCAAGCTGTGCGGCACTTGAGCAATCGTCGAAAATAGACTACTGCCTTTTTCGGGCGCATTGCCCAGCATCACATGCACTTGTTTGGCCATGATAATAATACCAATGGCGGCTAACATGCCATGAATCACTGATGCCGGAAAAAACGAACTCAGTCGGCCAGCCTTAAAGATACCCATTAGAATTTGTATAATGCTGGCTACAACAATAGCCGCTAAGGCATAGCGATAGCCACTCATGGTATTGCCATCACCGAGTTCTTGCACTGCACCCAAAACCACCACAATTAAGCCCGCCGCCGGGCCGTTGATAGTAATAAAAGAACCACTGATGCGAGAAACAAGAATGCCGCCAATAATCGCGGTAATGATGCCGGCTGATGGCGGAAAGCCAGAAGCCATAGAGATGCCTAAGCACAATGGCAAAGCAATTAAGAAAACCAGAAAGCCAGACAGTAAATCATTGCGCCAGTTTTCTTTTAAACCAGCAATGCCAGTTTTGGGTGTCAGTGCAGTGTGGGCCATAAGTAAGTTCCATCGTTTAGTAATAAGGTCTGCCTATATTCAAGCGATAATTGTGCCAACGATGGAAAGAGTTGAAAACAGCTATAAGACCAAGTGCTTATGGTGATAAGGGCTGGGTGGTTTTGTGGTTGCTGGGTGCAAATAAACCGGTGGGTGGGTTTTTTGCACCGCAGAGCTAATCATTCAGCTCCCCTAAGCATGACGGGGTTTATAACCCCGTTATTCACGTTTGGAAGTTATCGAGCATCTAAACATTTCAGTCGAGGTTGCAAACTTCGACCGGCATTGTAGGGGCGTATTGCATACGCCCTTATAAAATACCCCCCACTCGCAAGACGGGGTTTATAACCCCGTCTCAACCGTTTGATATTGCCATTATCTTTGAAAGATCACCGAAGAAATAGGTCTACTTTGGGTTATATAACGCCGTCTGGGTGCATCTAAACGTTTCGGTCGGGGTTGCAAACCCCGACCGGCATTGGAGCGGTAAAGTAAGGGAAGCTACCATTGCGCTTATTTTTTCAGATTATCATTGATGTCAGCAGGATAGCGGGATGGTCGCTTTAGTTTTTTCATTTTTGTCGTGTTTACTTGCGATTTTAGAAAATCAAAGTCAAAGTCATCCTGATTTTCGTCAGAATCGCTAGGCATATTACTCATTGGTGCAGCACTTGAGGCTTTTTTGGGAATAGGTGAGTCAAACTCTAAGTCTAAATCTAAATCGTCTAGTTGATTCGTGTTAGTTTTTTTGCTTGCGCTTTTTGTGGCCATAACGCGCCTTTTTTTAACGATCCACGTTGTAAGCCAAGCCAATAAACCTAGCGCTAACGCACCACCTAATAACCAAAGATAATTAACGTTTACTAAGGGGTTATTGATGCTAGTGGTCGTTGCAGTAGTCGGTTTAGGCTTATTTTTCTCAGGGGCTAAGGTTGGTGAGGCGACTTCTTTAAGTTCAATAGCTGCTATTGGGCTTAAGGGTGTTATTGTTACGTCGTTCTCTACCTTATGTCCATTAGATATTATTGGGACGATAGGGGATTTTTCCTTAGATTCAACAGGCGCTACTGGGCTTGCCGGTGCTGTTTTTGTTTCGGTTTCTACCTTAGGCTCAACAGGTGTTACTGGGATTGTTTTCGCAGCGGTCTCTACCTTAGGTTCAATAGGGGCTACTGGGCTTGCCGGCGTTGTTTTTGCTTCTGTGTCTACCTTAGGCTTAACAGGCGCTACTGGGGCTGGGGCTGTTTTTGTTTCTGTTTCTACCTTAGGCTTGGCAGCGACTGCTGAGTTTATAGAGGCTTGAGTTTGTAAGGCAGTAATCTCCTTTTGTATTTGTTCGACATGATGCTCTAGTTTCTCAACTTTGCTTTGTAGTTGCTGCGTATTAATGTCGTTGGCTAACGGAGTGCTACTGAGGGGAGAGGTCGATGCTGTGCCTGTCTCTTCGACAGGTTTGGCGGTTTCAAGACCGGAGATTTGTAAAAACTCACCTGTTTTTAACCGACCATGCTTGCCTTTATAAAAAGCCTTAGGATTATCATGGCGTAAAGCAGTGATTGCGGTTTTTGTATTGACGCCGCGTAATTTAGCAATATATTTAGCAATTTTGGCTAAAGAATCGGATTTTTTAGTCGGGCCAAAGGTATTGTCTTTATTTAATCTATCATCAAGTGTAGAAACAGGAAGCGCCTCGGGCTTGATGCCGGCATTAAGCGCCACCGGTATTAATGTACTCGCTTCAATAGCCTTGGTCGTTGTTTTATTGTCGGCTGGGTTTTTATTAAAAACGATATTGTAACGTTGATATGATCGACCTTTACGACTATTTATTTCAAGTAAAAAATCTAAAGTAGGTACATTAATAGGGCTGTTTGATGTTATTTGAATCGCAGTACCAATACGCTTAAATTCAATTTTATCTAGTAGCGAATGCCGACTTATTTTATGTTTCTCGAAGAATATAGGGGCCGCCATGCGCACGCTAATATCCGAGGGTTTTTCATGAGCGCCCAGATGTATAGGTATGTCGGCCTCAAGCTTTTGATTAAGCCCCGAGTAAACTTGAATAGTAGTCATAGTAAATGACCAAGCCGTAGTGGGCGTCAGTATAGAAGCCAAGACTAGGCTTTGTATTAATCGATGGCCTTGCATGTGATGACCTTGTAGGGTTAGATAAATAATAGTGTTTACTCGGTAACTGAGGTCTTAGTTAAAAGCTTGAGAAAACCTCAGTCTACTGATGACTGATACATCATTATAAGCTGATAGCGCTATTTTAATGGATAGTTATTTAGGCTGGCAAATTAAAGTATCGCTATAAATGCAATAGCCTAATATGTTGGCTTCATCATCTGGCTGCTCACTATTTCATCTTAAGTAGATCGCCGTTATTTTTATCGTTCCCAAACAGGAGTGACAACATTGTGGTGATGGCCGGTAGGGGGCGTATTGCATACGCCCTTATAAAATAGGCCCCTACGGTCGCAGAACGATGAAATATAACCCAACTCCAGTTCTCCGATGCTGGTCGGGGTTTATAACCCCGACCGAAATGTTTGAGTGCTTCAATAGCTTTGGAAATCTTAAAGGTCTGGCGAGACGGGGTTTATAACCCCGTCTCAAACGTTTGATATTGCCATTATACATGCGGGGCGGGGTTGCAAACCCCATCCTGCTTGGAGTGGCGACCTAGATTCCTATTGCGACCCCTTTTATAGCACTCCATTCGCCATGCGCGACACTTTTATCCCACCAGCGCAAACGATACTCCCTGGCTTCATGACTATTACCGGCAGTTAACGGGCTGTTGTCAATATAAGGCTTAATGGTGCTGACAGCCAAAAATTTCCAGGCACCGCCAGCAACACGACTTTCTATCCAGATACCATCATGACCATGTTTTTTAAAATCTATGCGTACTTGGCTACCTGCTTGGCCCTGTTCTACCGTTACGGTAAACTCAGGAATAAGATGCTCTACCGAAGAGGGTGAGCCAATAATGCCCATATCTTGGCCAATAATGTCGGTGTAATTAACACTGGCCTTAATGCGAGCAATTTGCCCAAATAAGCGTTTTTGAATGCCCGGTGTCGTTGCCGGTGGCGCATCAGGAAATACAGTCGGTTGTGGATGTGGCACAGTGTCAGTGCCGATACCGCTTACCATTAGTTGCTTATGGCTAGTCGCACTGATAGCATCTCGTCGTGTAGCAGGATGCCAGCTTTGAAGCATCCAAATCAAATAATTGATGTCTTTCAGGGTGGATGAGACCTCATCAGCACTAAGGCCACAAATAGGCGCGTTAACAGGCAGCTTTAAAGCATAATGGCTAAGCCAAACTAGCTGTGTATCTTCAGACGTAGGAAAAAAACTATTGTTAGCCATAATATTAAGGTATCTCCAATCGCATTAAATAAGCTATAAAAATGCTGAGCAAATAACAGGGCGGCTTTAATCTTTCAGAGCAACCTGTACGCTGAGCTTGATGGCAGTAGATATTAAGCTTTAGTCGTCAAATATCTAGCCCATAAATTACGCTTCTTGGCTCTTGTCTGTCAATAAAAAATTAAAAATAAAAGCGCAGCTTATCTGTATAGCATCCCTAATAAAGCAGGGAGTTAATGGTTTTTTGTTAGCGGCTATGTGTCTATGAGTATTGCGTGTTTCAAAAAAAGAAACTTACTCTACGTACTATTACTTATAAGCAAGGAGGTGGCGATAGCTCAGACGTGCGGTTATGGCTCATTCCCGATGCCGGTCGGGGTTTATAACCCCGACCGAAACGTTTGAATGCTTCAATAACTTTCGAAACCTTAAACGTTAAGAACGGGGTTGCAAACCCCGTCC
>Ga0214187_1000171_pt1 | contig 17777 bp, 22 predicted proteins | sample TroBogEpilimnion_4_FD_153025 | JGI IMG/M metagenome (GOLD analysis project Ga0214187, IMG submission 153025) | Freshwater microbial communities from Trout Bog Lake, WI - 24JUN2008 epilimnion | ecosystem: Environmental > Aquatic > Freshwater > Lake > Epilimnion/Euphotic zone | place: Trout Bog...
GGTTCCTCCCACAAAAATCAGGTTATGAGCCTCTTCCATAAAGGCTGCGCTGGCCAGTTGCTGTATTTGGGCTTGATGTAGCGGTGATTCCTGCCACTCTTTTACAGGCAATAAGCAAGGTGGCGTTCGCCTAAGCATTCAGGCACAGAGCGAAGATGAAGGCTTACCTTTTATCGGCACAATCGCCGCTGGTAAGCCAATAGAGGCAGTGACGACCATCAACTATATGATGATACCTGATGCTCTAAAAACAAATAAGCCCTGTTACGTATTGCAGGTTAAAGGCGAATCTATGATTGAAGCCGGTATTTTTGACGGAGACTGGGTGGTCATCGAGCAGCGCGATTATGCCTGCAACGGAGAAATAGTGGTCGCCTTAATCGAAGATTCCGAAGCCACCTTAAAATATATTGAGCAAAGCGCAGAGCAAGTCTTGTTGCTATCAGCCAATGCAAATATGAGTGCACAGTCCTATCACCCTGAGCAAGTCGCAATTCAGGGCGTGTTAGTCGGGCAAATGCGCAGTTATCGATCACATTAAACACTTTTCATTAAAACCTAAGGAGAATGCTCATGGCACAAAGAATTCACATGCAAGATCAAGTTAACAACAAAGTAAACGATATTATGAGTCATTACAAAAACCACACCATCAATGACTTGATGCAGTTATTAAAGCATTTGATAAAGCGTTAACCAGTTATTTAGCAAAGATTTTAGAGTGCACTTGCGCTTAGCTAGATTTAATCTAGCGAAGACCTAAAATTTTCGGCAAGCAAGTTAATGATTATGACCATGAAGAGCTAAAAGTCTCCGTAAAAAGGAGACTTTTAAAGCTAACGGTATTGCTTAAGCAACTATTAAAATAGCGGGCTAGTATCTCAAACGGATAAGCCTTGCGATAAAATTTTATCTGCTGATAACTCCATTCAGTTAAAAACCTGAATATCAAGTAACAGTAATTTCTAGTAATGTAGTATACTTCTCCGCTGAAGCGCTCTGGGGATATTCACAAACCTTTTGGCTTTATCTAAATCAATGTCGGGGCGTAGCGCAGCTTGGTAGCGCACTTGTCTGGGGGACAAGGGGTCGCAGGTTCAAATCCTGTCGTCCCGACCAATTTAATCAATGGCTTACGAAGTTAGCTATTTTGTAAAACATCAAAATAGGCTTTGTGGGATAACGTATGGGATAACTTTTTCAAGTTATTGCTAATTATCACAACACCTCTTTCTTATCAGCACTCCTCTTTATTGTCGGCACTCACTGCCACTCATAAATAAATAATTAATTCAGCACTTTCCAGAATCTCAGACAATAAAAAAGCCCCATTAAGAGGCTTCTTTAAATCAGCGTGGGGCTATTAATTACTGTGGCTTGGTGTTTGAAAGCAATACATACTCCGCAACATTACTATGACCATCAACAGTACATTTGTGCGCAACAATGTCATGCCCCTCTAGTCTTAATTCACCAACCCTTGCCGATGGATTCATAATATCTAAATGAGTTCGTGCATACCGTGTAGTTAAGCGCATCCCTCGCTGTAAATATCCTAAAATAATTGCTCTCTGGGTAGCTGCTGAATGATCCATGACATTAAGCCGCCTCTTTATCAGTTAAGCGATCATGCAAGCCATAAGTATCAAATATTAGCCTTGCCGCTTCAACATTACCATTAAGAGCAGAGTCTAAAACCTTATAGAAAACACTGTTAATATTTTTGTCGATAGTTTCCTTAAACTTTGCAATCTTATCAACCCCGCTTGCTTTAGGTCGCCCAGCAGGATTGCCCGAAACGCCAGCGGTAAACCTATGCCCTATTTTTTTAACTGTTTTATCAGCATTTATAGAAGTGTTCATTAGATTAGTCCTGCACTTGTTTTATAGTCTTAAAGATCACCAAGAAGCTTAAGCAATGGCGAGTGTTTGTGTGATTTAATCAACAATACCTTTTTAACTTTTGGCATCTTGTCGTGAGATTTTCCGGCAGATTGAATTTTCTTATCATCCGCGTCAGCAGCTCCGCCAGCGCGTAACGCCTTGATTATCTGCCCATTAGCCTCTAATTGGTGCATATTTTGCCCCATAGAAACCACCCGCCCTGATTCATCCGTCATGATTACGTTACGCCCTGCTGAATCGCCCATTGCCTTACGCATACTTTCAGGGCCACTTATTTGATGTTCAGTGCCGCTTGCATCTTGAAAAATTACCATTGTGATTGCTCCATAAATTAATTTAAAAAACGCACGCTAAGCCACGACCAAGCACTCTAAAAAAGGAACGACACCAACTTGTACAACTGAGTTTTGAAGGATTGAGGCATACAAGCGAATGTCGTTATCTGTAATATATTGTCACGACCAAGTAAACAGCAATAAACATGGTCTTAATCAGACAAAAAAAAGGCTAATCAAGAAATAATCTTAACTAGCCATATTACACCTAGCGTATATCATGCTCCGCTTATTTGCAGATATGCTGTAGGTGTTTCCTTTCTGTGCCAAGGTGTTGCATTCTGTGCCATAGGCGTTTCTTTCTGTGCCAGAATCAAGCGTTGCGTTTCGATGCTAATAAATCACCAGCGCATTATTTGCGCCGGCGAAATCCTTGTTTGGGCTTACTGGTTATAAGTCATCTTTAGGTTGCTGTTGTAGATCCTTAAGCGTCTTTTGCATAGCTACCCAGTAAGCTTGATAATTAACCATTGTCCAACCCTATAGTGCCGATCGATTGACTGCTGTTTTCATGTGTCGGAGTGGGTAGTGGTATGCCTGATTTTATCAAGTCTAAACACTGCTTCATTTGCATAAATTGTTCCTCAAAGCCTGCCGTTTTATCAGGGTGCGTCTTTTGCATAAGGCTTTTAACCTTCTGCTTCAATAGCACAACCTCAGAAGCACCTAGCCCCATGTCCATTGCTACCCCAAAGAAGTTAATGCCATGCTTGGCCTTGCGAACCTTATTGAAAACCGCGTTACATTCATTCACTAAGGCATTTCGATAAACATCACCGGACAACTGATATTCGATCTCCCAGAATGGCAACGTACCGTTATATCCATCACTCTTTATTCGCCAGCCGACAATAAGGCCACCAGCCCATAATTCTTTAAGCGTCCGGTATATTTGCCGCTTAGTAGGTAACGTGGTCATGGCATCGTAAGGCCAGCCCTCGAATTTGTAGTTAATAGCATTTTCAAGAGCATACCGGATTGAACTAGCGGAGTGAGGTGGTAGACAACAATCAATTTCATCAGCTATCACCGCAAGCATTAATTTTCTGTTAAATGTCATCTTCATTTGATGTATTCCTGTTGGGTTCTAATTGTACACAGGCGACTATGTACAATTAGATTAATGAGTTGATTAAAAAGGAATCGAATCATTAAATGGCATGTGGTCATACCTAGGTCTACTCGAACCACTGCTGGGGTAATCCTGATTAGCCGCGCTTTCTGATTTAGGTCTATGCTTCTTTAGGTCATAAGCACTTAGTGAAGCGTTAGCCGTAATGCTAAGGCCATGCTTTAACGTGCCTGTCGCTTTGTCCGTCCACTGGCTAGGCTTAAGACTACCCACGACACTTAGAGCATCACCCTTACCTAGTCTTGCGATCTTCTCCGCTGTCTCTGTAAACGCCATGCCTGAAACTATCACGGGCTTTTCCTCACCAATGGCGACCGACAGCAGGAATTGACAATAATACTTACCTGATTGACCTATCTTGAGTTCAGGTGCTTTGATTAATTTACCGCTGATTAATGCCTCTAACATGATTATGTACTCCATAATGGATTAATTAGTTTTTATGTTTGATATTGTTTTTTTCGGTGTTACCTGTGTTACTCGTGTTACTGCTTAGAGCCGCGTGGCTTGCAGAGGTAACACCGCTTTTTTTGACGGTGTTACCCGTGTTACCTTTTTAGCGCACAATTACGTTAGAGTGTCATTATCTGGGATAGTTATTGTGTAAAGCCGCTTATTTACCCCATCAAGCTTGTACTGAATTGATGTTTTGCCGCTATTATCACAAGTCAGCCATTTAGCTTTTATTAACGCATCAACTACGTGCTTTCTATCATAGCCTGCTGTTGCATTGGCAAGCCCCGCAGGTGTAAATAGGTATGTGATTTGTTCTTTATCTTTAGAATACCAGCCCGACCTTTCGCCTTTTGTAGCGGTTTGATCAAAGCTTTTATCTGTAAATCTACTATCTGAATAAGTATCAATATAATCTTTGATAGATTCAAGAATAACCCTATCTTCTGTTGCACCTGTACCACGATGATTACGCCATTGACTAAAGCACTCTAAAGCCGCATCAAGTGCGTTACCCTCATTCCAGCCCGTTACACCATAAGCGGTAGCTAGCTCACCAGCTAAGGCAACTAATGCAAACGCTTTCGCTGCTCTTTTTTCTTGACCGCTTAAGCTGTCATCAGTAATAAATTTTTGTAGCACTGATTCAAGTAAGCCTCCAAAGTCCTGAGTATCTTCAACAAGGTTTTCAAGGTAAGTAATCCCAGCCTCACCATAATATTTAAGTGAGTTGGTTTGCAGCGTATCAGAAAATAAGCGACCATCTTTCATGTCGTGCAAATTATCAAATGCGCCATATTGACCAAATACAGGTATTTCTAACAAACGCATCTCTTGACCAGCTTTAACCGATAAGCCTTTTTCTCTAAACAGACTTAACAGTGTTTTTTCGCCATTGCTTAATAGCACGATACGCCATCTATTAACCTTCCTAGCCGAACCTTTTACATTAGCGCGTTGCTTGCCTGTGCCGTTGCCTAAAGCATAGATGATTTGATTAACCTCTCTAGGGTCTGCCTCGCCAATTTCATCAAGTGCAAGTAAACCATCATTAAACAGTACCGCAGCCGCTTCTAGTCCGTTGCCTGTTGCTTTCCACGATCTTCTAAAGCTATCCCCACCCCATACTGAACCAGCCATTTTGTGACCTGTGGTTTTGCCCGTTGATGAATAACCAAACACATGAAAACCCGCATAATCTATGTGACACTTTCTTAATAATGCGCCTGCAAAAGCTGTGCTGACTTGAAATAATAACAATGGATTGCAGACACAATATTTAGCTATATGATTCCGCCATTCTTCAAGTGTGCCTCGCCTGCCATATTCTGCTGTTATAGCGTGGTCTGTTTGAAAAAACACGTCCTCACGCCTACCGATAACCCTGTCAGGTAAAACAAATACATCATCATGCCAGCCTACTTTTAAAGCACACTCTAATTGCTTAGGTGGTCTCTGTGACTGTAAATAAGCGGGTAACATGCTTCTTTTGTGGTGATTGATATGCAAGCCTTGGCTAAGTAGCTCCGCTCTAAGTTCTTCACAACTGCCTGATAACATCCCCAAGGGCATTAGCCAATTTCGCCAACTGTAACGCTGATTCTTAAACGCTAACATTAACCCGAAGTTTTGTTCACTGCTGTCACAACTGCCGGCCATTACATGTAGTGGGTCGCAAATAAAATCATTAGTTTCTGTGATCTCACCCGCCTTATTAGCTTTAACGCCATGATAGTAAACACCTGATTTTCCAAACTCTGTAAAATCATCGTAAACCGCGAAACATGGGCGTTCCAGCTTAATCTTAGTCTTGACTATGTCGTCTGGCGGTGTTTCATTAGGATTAATTGCATCATCTAAAATAACCTTGCTGGTAACACGGGTAACACGGGCGTTTTTTGCGGTGTTACCGCTACAGGCCACGCCATCATTAGTGGTAACACCAGTAACACGGGTAACACCAGAAATATTAATATCAAACTCTTTTTTTGAGTTTTCAGGGTCTCCATTTCTAAGATTGTCGATAACGGGGGAATCCAAATTAACGTAAGTAACATCATTTTGTGTTACCTTCAAATCATTACTTATTACTGCACTCACGCTGAAACCTCCATATTAATTACATCATTAAAGTCATAACCCTTGATCTCAGGGATTAAATACTTGCCACCAATGGCTAAGGCCGCTTCTCTAGCTGCTGCTTGACCTACACCGCTTACATCGTTATCACCACAAATTATGATTTCATTATGGCGATAGAGCGATCTAACATAGACACCTACGGCATTGAGGTTTCCAGCACTAAAGGCCACGCAGGTTAAGTTATCGGTAGACTCATATAGACTCGCTCCGGTTGCCCACCCCTCACAAATAAGGATAGGCTTATCAGCATCATAAATACCCAGTTGACTATAAGAGCCTTTAAGTTTGCCGCCCGTTAAAAAGCGTTTATTGCCGTCTTTGTCAATAAATTGCAGGCTAACCAGCTCACCTTCATTAAGTATAGGAATCACAAGAGCATCTTTATAGAGCCTTACGTTATGTGGCTCTATGCGCTTGTGGGTTAGATAGAAATGACTAATTGCTGATGCTGATTGCTTCAAGATATACGCGGCCTTTTGTGCAGCTCCATTATGGTGTTGCTTTTCTTCGGCAATACGGAGGCGCTCTTGTCGGTGCTTTTCTATTCTAAAGTCCATGCGCTGCTGGTCCGTTGGCTTAGGGTAATCTTCTCCCTCCGCTTTCCAGTTGACCTGCAACCCTGTTTTCCAGTTGCCAATTACACCAGCGGGTCGACCATCAATATTAGCGGTGTAATAGCTGTTTGGCTTTCCAGTTTCATCATTAAAACGGTGTAATACGCCATCAAGAATGATGTTATCAGGCGGAGTCATGCCATTGTCACGCATGGCGTTCTTTACTGTTTCTTGTATATTATTCATGTAAATATCCTCAAAACGGATATACAAACAGCCACCAACTAGGTTAAAATAGCCCTGCTTTGTGTTGGTAGACTGAATGTAAAAACCGTTAATTTATAGTGGGTTAACGGTTTTTTACGTTTCGGTATTTGTTACAGAGTCTCTGTACTTAGAAACAAGCTCAAAAACGTCATTTAATTTATTTATGACTGACTTTATAGCCCAGCTAACATTGTCAGAATTTATCTTATTTAAATGTGTTTCTAGGTGCAAGTCTGACAAAATATTAAGCATCCCTTTACTACGCAGTATCATAGTTTCCACTTCAAGTATCATGCTATCAGCGCACGCTGGATTATAGTCCTCGATTACCCTATGGCTAAAGTCTATGGTTAGTTTGGGCGTGGTTTGCTCTGCTGTAAGAGCTGCTGAATTAGTGGTTATCACTTAGCACCTCCAAAACGTAAGGCTTCAAGTGCTTCTGAAAGGTTGGCTATTTCGCTAGTAATCCAAATAAAGCGGCTGGGACTTATTTCAAGGTCTGCTTTAGATAGATAGGCGTTTAAGTCCGCATAAGCAAAGCACACGTTTACGAAAGATTGATTTAATTTATCTAGGGCTTGGGTTGGCTCTGGATTTAGAGCATTAGAATTGTTTTGTGACATGGTGTTGACCTCTTTTTTAAATGATTGAGGACACCGCTGTTTCTGCTAAAAACTGGGCGGTGAACGTAAGTAGGGTAGCAGACACGGAAAGAGAACCGTGCGAGCCGAAGCTCCCCGACAAACGCCCACCAAAATAGTTTTTTTGCATTTGAACGCGCAAATCTACTATGTGATAAATGCGCTATTGGCATCTCTTTTTCATGGCTGCTATTCCACGCTGGTACTTGTTGCACCAGAGTGGGAATAGTAAGGGTAAGCTGTGGATGTGTCAAGAAGTCCATTAAGCCCCCAAGCTGACTATTAAGGCTCTTATGTCCTCAACTTTCCAAGCTACTGTGCGCTCACCCAGTCGGACAGGTTTTGGATATTTACCAGACTTAACGCCATTTAGGAATGATGTGCGCCCTATGGGTAGGATTGCTGGAATACCTTTAGACTTTGAGCCGACGATCTGACAAATTCTGACAAAGCCCTGCTGTGGTAATTGATATGCGGTGGATAAATACTGCGGCTTAAGTTTGGGTGGGTCTTGTGCGGTTGTTGTTGCCATTGGTTGCACCTTATTGGTTATTAAGGTTCACCATGATAATCATAATTTTATAAGTTAATAGCTACAATGGTTATAGGTATTAATACTTATAATTGGTGTAGCCATTAGCTTAAAGCCCCGTAGTTGCTGGGTTTAAATGGGTGTAGGTATTTATTAAATAAATTAAATTAATCGGTGCTTCTGCGTCCATTTACTGCCCATGATGGCCTTATTATGGATGCTCCTTGCTGTGCTGCTATATTCGAAAACTTCTTGTTAATAAGATAATTTTCAATAACCTCTTTTTTTGGATGGGTATCTTTTTCTTTTGGGTCTGCATTGCCCCAGAATTTTTTACTAGCTTCGTTGAGTATCAATAAATTTTTTGACATGTAGGAATCTTGAGCATCACATACATAATCCCCTTTTAGGTCACTAATGACGTTTTGCTCGGTATTGTTTTCTTGGTCACCTTGGTTTTCGCCATATTCTAAATCAATAACCTTAAAACTATAGTTTATACCTATAGCGTTACTAAGTCTTACATGAAAAGAATAATATTCTGGTTCATAAGTGAGTTCTTCAAAACTAATGTTTTCTTTGTGAATAGCCTTATTTATTATTGCTCTTTTAAATTCATCGTCTGGATGATTACATGGCAATAGTCTATTAATGTTTTTTATATTGCCTGTGTATTTATATTCAAGTTCGTCTTTTTTTTCTAACTGAAAAATGCCAGAAACTTCATAGTCATATGTAGCCGCGCCATCCATAAAGTTAACTGATTCACTATCTTCTGTATATTTCCAAAAACCATATCCTTTAAAAAAAACATGTGCTGACAAATTTACACTCCGTTCAATGTGTAATCGTTCATAAGGGATAACCCAAAGCTGGGGAACGAATCCAGCTTGTCAGCCGCTAAGCCTATTGGGTTGTGGTGATTATATCAGGTGTGTGATTTTAGTAGTACGCCAATAATTAAAGTCGTTTGTAAGAAGCCAGCGCCAATAATCCAACGGGGCAAGTCTGCCTTGCTTTCGGCAATCATGCGCCCCGTGTCTGATCTTAGTAGCTCTACCTCATGCTTAAGTGTTATTTCTATTTCTTTTAAATCGCGTTTGGTGGCAAGGTTATTAAGTTGATAATCATGCCTTGCTTGCTCTAGGGTAGGATCTACCGTTGATAACTGTAACTCGATTAATACTTGCGCCTGTTTATCAGTAAAGCCAACTGACTTAAGCCTATTGGCAAAAGGTAAGGTATCAAAAGTAATGGTGGTCATAATAGCTTTACCAAGGCCGCAATAACCGCGACTTGAGCCAACATTAAAGCGCCAACCCATTTAACAATATCGACTTTAAGTTCAAGTATTTCTCGGTGTAAATCTGATTTAGTTGCCAGCTCCCCCTGTGCCTTTTTTAAAACGGCTACCACTGCTTCTGATTGCTGCCGCGTAAGTCCGCTGCTTTCAAGTTCATTAACTAATTCGTGAGTATCAAAGGTTATGGTTGTCATGGTGTCCGCCCTCATTGTTGATTATATGCACTTTATTAAGCTTTATTATACTTGGTTGAATAGCTAGCGCCACAATACTAAATCAGCCAATCTTTTTAAACTCTATCACTTGAGTGCATTAAAATAACATTAGAAGCCCCGGTATTTGTTAATAGTTGCAGTCGTTCGCCTAATGCGTGCCACGCCTCCTTCTTTTGTGTTTCTAATTTTTGCCGCTGATAGGTGCGCTTCATTTTGTTTTCTTCTTTATGGTTTAAACTTCGATCAATTACGTCTGAATCATGCCCTAAATCACCTAAAAGTGTTGCCCCACTTCTGCGTAAATCATGCGGCGTCCATTTTCCACCACTAAGCACCAACGCTTGATTATTTTTTGATCGATTACTAAGTATTTGTGTGTTTTGTCGCCCATCTATTTGTTTAGTTATGGATTTCTCGCAAACGTGACTTGTGCTATCTCGGTTAAGAAATAGCCATGTGGAATTATTAGCAAGGCTGATTAAAATCTTGAATTGCTCTAGTGCAAAATCTGATAAATAAATGGTATGCGCGCTTTTGTTTTTAGAGTTTTCTTTAGGGATGCCCCATATTTTATTTTCTAAATCAATATCTGAAAACTTAGCTTTGCTTAATTCTCCAATACGACACATAGTTGATAATGCAATCCAGACGGCACACTCAGTAGATTTCATTAACCCAGCATCAGGTAGTTGACGCGCTAACGCTCTTATTTCCAATTCTGTTAAGTAACGATCTCTCTCGGTTGGTGCTGTGGTTGTTTTTGTAATGCTAAGGCTTGCAGTCGGGTCAAACTCTATAAAATCGCTAGTGACGGCAAAACGAAACATTTGACGTATAAGCTTTAAAATATTTCTGGCAAGGTGAATAACGCCACGTTGTTTTAATTTATTGATAATCAAAGACACATGGCCTTTTTTTACATCCTCAACAAACAAATCACCCATATCTATCAATACATCCTTGTTAAACATGCGTATTACTTCCAACTTATCTTTACGATAAATCAAATCGGTATCGCACCATAAACAAAATAAATCATTAACAGTCATCCTTGCTTTGAGTTTGGCAAATGCTTCCAGTTCTTCAAGTTGCTGTTGTTTTTTGCGTGCTATCTCAAGATTCTTTTCAAGCTTTGGGTCAACTCCAGTCTTAAGTAATGCTTTAAAAGCGTCCCTCTCCTCTCGCGCGTCTGGTAGCGTTTTAGCTTTAAAGTCCGCCCACTTTAACTTTCCCTCAAACCTATAGCCAAGCCTAAAAGATACTCCGCCACCATTAGCCATAGGTCTTATTCGCACAAATAGGCCGCCCCCGTCTTTAATTAATTGCTCTGATTCGGTGGCTTTGAAATGCAGAAATGATAAGGGCTTTATTAAATTTATAGCCATAACTTAAAGTCCTTTGTCTTTTAGACAAGTGGTAGGTAATGAAAAAATCAATGAGTTAGATAATATTTAGTGTAAATCTATGGGATAACGTATGGGATAACTTTTTTACTGAATTTTAGCGTATCTTATTGTACCTAGCTGAACACTAGCTATCAATAACACAATGAATTTAAAGGGGGTTTATGGATTTATTGAATCTCGTTGAGTCTTAAAAAACAACCATTCACTTTTCTGGGGGACAAGGGGTAGCAGGTTCAAATCCTGTCGTCCCGACCAATTGAAACAATGACTTACAAAATATGGAATTTGTTAAAAAAGCAAAATGTTGTTTTCGGTACAACAACCGGTACAATAAATATTAACAGTTGCCAATTTTTACCCGTTTTTCATACCCGCTTCTTATCGGCAATATCTGCCAGAACTCCAGATAAAAAAACAAGTAACTCTTGATCCAGATGGAAACCAATGGCCGGTGCTGTGCATCTTGATCCAGATGGAAACCAATGGCTGGTTTCACCCCAACCTACCGGGCTGTTTCAACTTCTTTTACCAATGAGTTATAATTTATCTGTGGAAGAGGTCTGCTTTCCGTCCGTTTCGGGCGTTTCAGTGCATAGGATGTGCCAACGCTAGGAGGCGCATCATTCACGCTCATAAACGATGCGCTTCACTTTGTTCAGCACATCCTATGGTCCTGACGTGGATTTTTCATTTTTTCTCTAATAATTCTAATAAAAACTCAGGTGCTAAATCAGCGCCGTTTTGCCATGTAATAGTTCTTAATGTGGCATCTAATCTGACGGTTGAAAATAATGCTTTATCTTTTAACGGCTCAAACATTTCGCCCCATAATTCAGAGAATAAATCAATCTCACCGCTAATGCCATTATCAAAAGATAGCCATACGCGGTAGTCTTCTAGGTATTTTGCTTGATTAACGTGCAGCATAATAAATTATTCCAGCGGTTCAATGGTTAATAAAGGTTTTCTTTCTTTGCACCGTACCCAGTTATCTTGAAGCATCCAAATGTTTCAGTCGGGGTTGCAAACCCCGACCGGCATTGTAATTTCAAGATGTCGGCGGTATAACAAATAAAAGAGTGAAGTGAGGTCAAATCATGTAGGAACTGGATATTTCAACTTAGACTTAGCTGATAGCCCTGATGAAGCAAAGCGGACGCTAGGATTTACAGCCGACACCCTCGATTCCCCTGCGTTTCTTGCTTACGACCCAATCACTTCATCAAACTGTTGAAAAACACCTTTACCTTGAGCATTTTTCTTTTCAGCCATTAAAAACAAACAGCGACCACTGCTCTTCTTCGCCCAAAATTCACCAACTGCTCGCTTTTCTCTGGAATCATCATTCGTTGCATACACTTTGCCTTTGTATTCAACAACAAAAATTCTCCCATCTTCTAACTCAGCAACAAAGTCAGGATAAAACCAGCCTTTTGCTAAAGGTAAGCGGAATGCGGCCCCATCTCGATTCACTAAATTTCTAATCCAGAACTTAACCTTAGGGTGACTGTCAAGCAGCTTTGCACACTCAAACTCTTCACCCTCTTCTTTTAAATCTTCAATCTCTGGATAGAAATGCTTGGTAAACGCATAACGCCCCTGATAAAAGGGCGGTCTGGCTGGATAATAGCCGGGAGAAAATTCAAATACATGATCAAAGCGAGTCTCTAAAGACTCATTTTCTTCAAATAAGGCATACTGAAAACCTTTATCTGCCGCTTGTAGCCGATAGCTTTCAATTTGTTCACTCACTGCCCGCGCCAACACATATTTACTACGCACTAATCCCGTTAACGGTAAACCACGCGATTTAGTTAAATAAGGAATGAGCCGCGCCAAGAATCCACGTAACTGAGAGGGAATCAAGCCAATTTGTCTAACTTGTGGCTCCAGCCAAAACAAAAGATCGTTTTCACTCACATTACTGGATACCCAATCCAAATTGTAAGCTTGATTTTGATCAGCTAAACGATAGCTTAGTTTCTTACCGTCCATATCCACTTCAAAGGTATGAGCCGTTTGAACCAGATTAAAATTGGGTAATTCGGCGGGATAATCCAGTAATGACCATTCGCCTAGACTATACAAAAAGGCATCGGAATCGAGCAATTCCCATAATTCGCCTTGTTTTAAGCAAAGTTGCGGTAAGGGTTTAAAAGCCTGTCCACATTGAGAGGGTGCACGCGCTACGATGACGCGTAAATTATGATGCTCACAAGCCTTATCAAGTTCTTGCTTTTGACTACCCGTCACCGATTTAAGTAATTGTGTTTTTGTTTCAGGCGATACTTCGCCCTTGATCTCAATACTAAAGGTGTTGTGATTGGTCGGAGTAATAGTGACATTAGCCGATATGTCCGGCGTTAAAACCGGCTTTGTTTCCAGTTCAAAGCGAAGGGTCGGCTCAGTCCGCAATAAAACATTATCTTGACCGTCAAACAGATCATTTTGATCTTGATTTTGATAGCCTCTGGTAATGTTGGCCGCCGCTTCCAATGCCTCAAAGCCCATTTCAATTAACTTATCCGTCAGTTGTTTGGCAACTACGGCAAAGTCAGGTGAGGCCAAGTGAGCATAAGCACAGTTCAACGCCTCACTGGTGCGCCGCGTGGCATAAGGCATTCGCAAGACCCGCCCTAATAATTGTTCAGCATCTTTGCTGGAGCGCACATCTTTTACTGAGCAAAAGACATAGGCAAACGAACAATCCCAACCCTCTTTTAATGCCTCCATGGTAATAATGTATTTGATCGGACAAGCGGGTGAAAATAAATCTAAACCCTCCAATTCACGTTGCTTGCCGGTAGCAATCGCTATTTCTCTTGCTTCGATATGCAGTCGCTCAATTAAATGCGCCTTGAGTATGTCAACCGTGACTTCGCCATTCTTGGCTTCAGCCTGAAATAAAACCATGGGGCGCACAAAATCAGATTCTTTTTGCGCTTCCAATACTAGTTTCTTACCCGTTAACACGGCATCCTGCACCGCTGCTTGCCAGTCTTTATGTTCGGTCAACACAATCGGCAACTTGATCATGTTTTCGGCTTTTAATTCTGAAGCCGAACAGCGATACAATATATTGGAGGCTGAGGTAGTACTGGTATCGGGTGTTGCCGTTAATTCAATAATACACGCCGGATGTAAGCGCTTTAAGGTATCAAAGGTTAATTTGGTTCGCGCGTTATGCGCCTCATCCATGATGACTAAGGGTTGATGTAAAGCCAATAAATTCGCAAACGAGGCTTTGATTTTACCAACGTCTTCAGTTCGTAGCCCATTTTCTTGTAAGTCTTTCTCACTGATCCTTTCTAAGCGCTGTTCAGGATCGGTAATGCCAACAAAGTGCGGTTCAAAGTCTTCATGATGTGCATAGACTTTGCGCCCACTGGTCTCTTCTACACGCAACGCCGCTAAAGTGCCCACAATAATCAAGGTTTTACGACCTATGTCTTGGCGGCGAATCTGGGTGACTTCACCCACATCAAACACTCGCAGACGATCCAGACCAAATTCATTTTCTAAGGCTTGCCGATAAGGATGACCTACCGTTTTTAAGGCTCCCAGCGTTTGTTCACGAATGGTATTAGTCGGCACTAACCACAAAACCACCGGATAATCTTGCTCCAGATAGGCTTTTTGCGCCACACTGACGGCATAAGAAGCCAGTACCGTTTTACCGCCACCGGTTGGTAAACGCAGGCAGATATAAGGCAGTGAACCAAAGTCGTAATGACGATAGGGAACGGGATTCAGGCCTTGCTTGAGATAACTGGACTTAAACGCCTCTTCAACGGTATCGGTGCGGGCTTCGATCAAAAAATGTGACAAAGCAGCCAGAGCGCGGGTTTGGTAGTCTTTTAACTCAAACATAGCTAATCGGCTTCCTTGATAACTCGGTAAAATTGTTTCGGATTGCGCCTACAGTCGAGAACACGAAAAACGACGACTTGGCCTTCGGTGAGTTTGTAATAAATGACGTAAGGAAAACGCTTGGCCAACAATCGGTAAAAACCAAAATGGACGGCATGAATACCGGCATAAAGGCTCAAGGAATCGATTTCAGCAAACAGACTGTCAAAAAAATAGTCACCCACACCAGCGGCTTGACGATCATAGAACATGCGTCCATTAGCCAAGTCCTGCATAGCCGAACGAAGAATCTGGATTTTCATTCAAACTGGGCGCGTAAGTTTTTTTTTGCCAATTGCCAGTCCACGCTGTTAATCGCTCCGGCTGAAAACGCCGCTTCTGTGCTTGCGAGTTCCGATTCGTGCCAAGTCAAATCAGGCAGCAGCTCTTCGCTCGCCGCCAAATCCGTCCAAAGCAACTCAATAATCTTGAGCTTTTCGATGGCGGGTAATTGATGGAGTTCAGTCAATGTCATGATTGCAGACCTTTAAAGTCGTTAAAGATTAACGCGCTAAGATACATCACACCGCCCTCACATCATAAGGAATTTGTTTGAAGATGATGTTTTCTGCGTCTAAACGCGGTTTACCGAAGCGGCTGGCTTCACCGTAAATGATTTTACGTCCCGCATGTTTTGGTAACACGTCTAATACTGCTTGCGTCAGTACATTACCACTTTGCGGCCTACGATCCCCTAGAATACCGTTATACAATAGATAATAAGCGGTTCCGTTATGAATGCCCAATAATGCTGAATCGGCGGGTTTTGCTAGGGGGCTACGAGTTTCACAAAACCAGATATGTGCTGCTAATGCCGCAAAACGTACATCGGGATGAATTGAACCCAGTTCATCAAAGATGGTTTCGCCCAGGCGGAAATAATGAAAGCCACCGCCACCTTGCCAGTTAACGGCTTTGGAGATACCCCCTTGCTCGCCTTCGATGACTTTTTTTAAGCGCGGCTGGCAATGGGTTTCTGCATGATCACCCATTTCTATTCCTATGTAATGGCGATTCATTTTATGGGCAACAGCGGCGGTTGTGCCTGAGCCTAAGAAGGAATCAAGAACGAGGTCATTGGGATTGGTGGCGATTTGCAGAATACGTTCAAGCAATCGTTCTGGTTTTGGTGTATCAAATGCGTCACTTGCTCCGAATAATTCGTTAATTTCCTTTTTAGCTTCTTGATTGTGACCAGCTTCGGCGTTAGTCCACCAAGTCCATGCATTTTGTCCTTTCATTTCGTTTAAGAATCGCTTTAATCGTGGTCTTGCATTCCCATCTTTACCAAACCAAACTCTATTGTCGGCAAGCAAATTTTTAAATGTTTCTTCTGCTAATGCCCAGCACCTCCCTTCAGGTGGTGGATAGGCTTTTCCATTAGGTGAAACAATTGTATAAAACTGATTCGGTGTTGCGTGTCCTGTCATTCCAGTGAAATCAGTAGAAGCCCATGCTCCTCTTGGATCGTCATCGGGATTTTTAAAATCTTTAATACGACCCTCATTCACTGCAAGCTGATTAAAACTTTCATTTTGAGTGAACGCATTTTTTTTATAAACTAATATAACATCGTGAGCTGCCCCTAATCTAAGTCGATTATCAGGTGATGTCCTTTTCTGCCAAACCACACTCGCCACAAAATTCCTACGCCCAAACACCTCATCCATCATCACCTTTAAATAATGCGCTTCGTTGTCGTCGATAGATACCCAGATACTGCCGTCTTCTGCCAACAATTCCCTGAGCAATTCCAAGCGTGGATACATCAAGCTTAACCACAAAGAATGCTCTAAGTTATCATCATAATGTGTAAAAGCTGAACGGGTATTGTAAGGCGGATCGATATAAATACACTTTACTTTACCGGCATACAGCGGTAACAAAGCTTTTAAGGCTTGCAAGTTATCGCCTTGTATCAACATGTTTTCTGTATCAGGATCACCCGCACTCAATTCCGGCACGGCCTCTAGTAAACGGTAAGGCACTTTCTGCACAGTACGCACAGCATCCGGTTTGTTCAACCAATCGAGTAGGGGCATGGCTTGATTTAATCCTTTAAGGTTGATTAAGTTGTAAGGGTAAACGTAGCTTAAAAGCCAATAGCGGAAGCACTTCTTTGGAGTAAGAGCAGAGACATTCGATAAAATCGGCTTCTAAGGTTTCACTTCTTAACACTAATCTTAGTGTGCCATCAGGTTTGGGTGAACCCAGTAATTTTTGCTTAACAATAGCAAAACCGAATTTAGCCATCGCTAATAAAACTGCGCTTTCAAACGTGACTACCGCATTTTGTAACGAGGAAAAGACAGTGGGTAATTGTTTCTGATGCGCCAGTAAAGCTTTCAAAGCTCTTTTATCTCCAGTTATCAAGGGATTATTAATTTCAACAGCGGCGGCAAATAAGAATTTTTCACCGCCGTCTATGTTATCAATATTTTCAAGTTGGGCTAATAACGCCTCATTTTTAACGGCCGGTAAGTATAGTCTTTATGTACTTTAAAAGCTATCTTGTTAGGGGCCTAAATAAAGCCCGTATCGCGTAGGTTGGGGTTCGTTATCATTCACCTTAACCTACTTGGGACTGTTTATCGCTTACTAGACCTCACAGGCAATGATAGGAGCTGTTTGTCGCTTACTAGACCCATTAAGATAATAATAGGGTCTGTTTGTCGCTTGCTAGACCCATTAAGGCAATGATAGGGCCTGTTTGTCGCTTGCTAGACCTATTAAAGCAATAATAGGGTCTGTTTGTCGCTTGCTAGACCCATTAAGATAATAATAGGGTCTGTTTGTCGCTTACTAGACCTATTAAGACAATAATAGGGTCTGTTTGTCGCTTGCTAGACCCATTAAGATAATAATAGGGTCTGTTTGTCGCTTACTAGACCCATTAAGATAATAATAGGGTCTGTTTGTCGCTTGCTAGACCCATTAAGATAATAATAGGGTCTGTTTGTCGCTTGCTAGACCCATTAAGATA
>Ga0214187_1000214_pt1 | contig 16124 bp, 24 predicted proteins | sample TroBogEpilimnion_4_FD_153025 | JGI IMG/M metagenome (GOLD analysis project Ga0214187, IMG submission 153025) | Freshwater microbial communities from Trout Bog Lake, WI - 24JUN2008 epilimnion | ecosystem: Environmental > Aquatic > Freshwater > Lake > Epilimnion/Euphotic zone | place: Trout Bog...
TGGTCAAGCTGCATACCGGTACGAATAGCGCCAAGAGCAATCTGGTCACCAATCTGGCTTACTTGCAATCCGTAGTTATATTGGTTTGTTAGCAATGTTTGACGGAAGGCTTCAAGTTGAGTGGCAGCCTGTTCAGCGCCAACGCCACCACGGTTAGCTACACCTTGAGCCAATTGAGCTTGTGCAGCCTTGTAAGACTGAACGGATTGTGGAGTCAGTTCACCAGCGCTAGCAGCTCGGATTAAGTTTTGACCAGCAGTTTGATAAGGTTGAGCAATATTTTGTTGTTGCTGAGTGGCTTGCCCAATTTGATTAACGCCTTTTTTGTATTGTCCAGCGCCATATAAACCTAATCCACCAGCTAAACCAAGACGAGCAAGAGTGTCTGAAGACATCCCCAAAATCTTTCCTGTTTGGTCTTTAGTGGTTTGGTCACCGGGTATTGGTTGTGTACCGTAAGTAGGTGTAGATGATGCTAATAAATCAGATTGTTGTTGAGCCGTCAAAGCTGGTTGTTGAGCAATGCTAGCTCTGTAATCCGCTAATTGAGCAGCGTTTGGTTGTGAGCCAGCTTGCATTTCTGCAACGCTAAGTCCTGAAGTGCTTGGGTCATAAAAACTAGGCAAATTAAATTGACCGGCTTGAGGTTGTGCGTTTACAGCAGGAGCTTCTGCGCTTACAGGGGCAGCCGTTTGACCGCCATATTGTGAGCCGGTATAGCTTGCTTGAACATCAGGCGCGGCAAATTGAACTGGAGGACCAGCTTGTTCTGGAGGAGGGGTATATCCCATTTCAGAATAAGTAGGACCATAATCATCAAATTGAGGAAGACCAGTTTCAGGGTTAATTGTTCCACTACCGCCGCGTCTTTTTAAAAGTGCAGCCTCCCTAGGGTTGATGTGAGCGAGGATGGTATCGCCTTTTCTACCCTTAGCTTGAATAATTTTTGCCAATGCTGGCAAATCAAGTTGTAATGATTCAATTAACGCTTTAGCCATATTAAGCTCCGGTTTCGTCTTTAGTTCTTAAAGAAGCTTGATTCCAAACATTAGGTGTAGTTTTCTCTCCACCTCCGATATTAATTGGAGGGCTAATATCCCCACCACCTAAATTTAATGCCTGAGCTAATGCAGAGCTACCCGGACTTGAACCAGCACCACCAGTCAACGGGCTAGAAGTTGGAGCAGTAGAAGATGCTCCACCACCGCTAGCAGATGAGCCACCAGTTGAGCTTGTGCCACCAAATAAATTGCTGACATCTTGACGAATAAATGGACTTGCAACGCCAGTAATTGCTCTACTTGTCTCTGGAGAAACATCTGCGCCTTGTAATGCTTGTCCAATACCAGCAGTAATCGCGCCAGTAGCAGCACCTATTTCACCCTGTCTTAATGATTGATTAAGATTTTGACCGGCTAATTCAGCACCAGTAAATCCGCTTACTCCACCAGAAGCGGCGCCACCAGAAATAGCTCCGGGAGCATTAGCTCCTAGTGTTGGACCTAAGTCGCTAGGAACGGCTACAGGACCACCAGTAGCACCAGTTACGGCATCTGATACTGCGCCTCCAGCCAAAGAGCCAGCAGCTCCAGCAGCGGCTCCTTCAGCTCCAGCAGCCAAAACACCTTCAACATTTTTTCCTTGAACGGCAGCATTAACAGCGCTTGATGAACCAGCAATAGCAGCAGAGCCAACAGCAGCAACAGTAGCAGCGCTAGCACCTTCAACAGCCATTGCATCAAGAATAGCGGCGCCCACTTCAGGACCCGCATATACGGAAGCAACAACAGCGACCACATCAACAACAACAGAAACAATACCGCCGCCTCCACCACCGCCTTCTAATGTCATTCCCATTCCAAAAGGACCTTTTCCTCTTGGTTGAAATGCGCGCTCAGGCAACATAGTATCTAAACCATATTTCATATTCTCATCTCCACGACAATAGATTTTCTTTCAAAAGAAAATCGCTTATAAAGTCTTTCAATAGACTCGCTTACATACCCCTGAATACGATTAGCCCCGTAGGACTTTAACAAATCTTTTAGCTCATTAATGTAATCTTTATTAATTAGCATTTTTCCGCCAATGCTTGCAATAAAGGCAATGTAATTATCTGGATAAGATATAAAAGACACCGCTGCGGCACCATGAACCTCATCTTTATCACTTATTGCAACAAACAACTTCCATTTTCCAGAAGTTAAAAAAGTTTTTAATTGCGGCAAAGTGTATTCAGCATCACAATCTTTGATTCCTTCAGACAAATACTGCTCCACAGAGTCCCATACAGAAGACACTAAATTTTGTTGGACACAGTAAATGCTCATATTGCACCTTCGGACAATAACTCTTCAGCCATCTTGCCAGCAGTAATGCCGTAAGACAATAGCTTGTAATCAATTCCGGGTTGCACATCGGCGGCAGTAATTAAGCCTTCTTTGATTGCAGCTTGCACCGCCATCTGGTAAATGGCTGGGTCTTTCAAAGCCATGCTCGCCAATTTGCCGGCACGAATCAATGCTTGAGGGTCAATTTTGTTTTGAATAATGACTTGTTTGAGCTTTTCTTTAGATTGCTCAACAGCAGGAGGTTGCTTAGGCTTTCCTTTCCTCTTAACAGCAGCCATTACATCTGAGTCAAGTTGCTGTTTGTTATCTATCGTAGGCTCAATAGGAGCCATTGGTTCAGCTATTGCCATAAATCACCTCTATTTGTGTTGCATTGCACAATTCCAAAAAACCATTTTTTCTTGGGGCGGAGAGAACTTTTTTCATAGTCTATGAACTTAAATTTAAAGCAGCAGCAATTTGTTCATGGATGTACAAGTGGCTGGCTATCCAATCATAGAAATCTGACTCATTATTAAAGTCCACATCCAGCATATTAAAGGGATTATTAAGCCCTAACAAGCCTGAAAATGCTTGGTGTTCTACCTGATGAGCCAATAACCAGTCATCTAAATTGTCTGTATTGGCGTCAATAATTGGGTAAATAGGCACCGAAATGCCTTGGTCCATGAATGTTTCTTGAAATAGCTTGTGCTGAATGCCGTTTTCAAACAAAAACTCTCCTAAGGAGTCCACATCTCCAAACTTAACTATAGAAAGAGTGTCAAAATTCACTATTTATCAGCCTTTAAATCTAGCTTATCAAAAATACGAGCTAACATTCCTTTAATTTCCGCAATATCAATACGGTAATCATCTTTCATTACATAGCCACGCTCAATCTCTTTAACATCCTCTTTTAAGTCGTGGATAGCATCCCACAAAACCTTAAATAACCATCCAGAGATGGTTCCAGTAATGGTAGCGGCAATGTTAAAAAGTAATTGAAAGTCCATATTTAAACCGCATAGTAAGGGATTTTGACTATCGTACCGTTTAAGTCCACTTGGATATAACCAGCAGGAACTAGAGGAAGGCTTGATGTTGCAAAAGTAGCAGTAGATGAAGTTGTTGATACTATGTTTGTTGCTTGTACATTGATTGTGCCGCCAGTAATGGACACATTAGAACTAGAAAGATTGGTAAATGTTCCATTGCCTGAGCTTATAGTGACATTTTGTAAAGTTACATTACCAAGAGTGGTGACTGTACTTCCAAGCGTTACCGTCGTATTGCCAATAATGACATTAGCATTAGCTAAATAGCTATTAGGAAAAGTGGCTGCAACGCTAGTGATATTAGCGGAAGCAAAAGTGCCTCCTGAGTGCGCTACCGAATTAATCGTACCGCCAGTAATAACAACGGCATTGGCATTTTGAGTTGCCATCGTACCTAAGCCGGACACATTGGCTGCTGGTACAGAAGTTAAGCTAATTGTTACATTCCCAGTAAGAGCGCCACCGCCAGAAAGCAAACCACCAGCGAGAACATTAACTGTATTAGCAACGGCGCCAGACACATTCGCAACAGGAATAGTTGTGCTAGCAGTAACAGCGCTAGTATTGTTTGCGTACATATAGCCAGTAAGACCCGTAACGGTAATACTATTAAATGCTTCATTAGTTGAACCATCTACTTTCTGCCAAATAGAACCGTTAAATACAGCCCAGTCACCTACTGACCAGAGTGCCGTACCATCTAAATTAGTAACGCCAGCTACGGAAACTACATAGTAATCACCCTTAGTGCCAACTCCTGAAGTAAGTGTTGGGCTATTGGTTAAAGCGTTCCAAGAACCTTTGTAATTTAAGGCTCCAATAGAGTTAGCAAACGAACTAACGGTTTTTAGCATGATTAACAGCCATCTCCGGCAGTAATGTAAATAACGCAGCTTGAAGCTGCATTAGCTGTGAAATACGCATTAGGAATAAAACTTAAAATTTCATCTGTGCCGGGAAGTAGCGGCAAACAATTTTTTACAGTACCGTCAGGAGTTTTAGCTCCTGCGGTAGCTGTTGCAGCATCTACGCCAAAACCAAGAAAAGCAGTAATACTTCCAGCGTTGATAATCCGGTATTGATTTCCACCTAAAGTTAATGAGGTAGCCTGAACCGGAGTTGGAGCTGTACTATTAGCCGTTACAACAACGGTGTTTCCTGATACGGTAAATGGTGCGCTTACTGACATATTTACTCCTGTGGAGGTTCTGAAGGTGGAACTTGTGCGTTGTATTGTTCAGCTAATTTATTAAATACAGGCATAGCACCTGATTTAGTTGGAAGCTCTCCAATTACTTTAACTACAAATTCCGCTTCGTTATCTTCTAATGTAAAAGTTTTCATAGTTATCCCCTATTGAAAGTTATGCTGCTGGTGCAGCGGTTGTTGAATCTGTTGCATCGGTTGTTGGCAATGCGTTGGCAGCTTGTTGTGCTTTGTACGCAGCAATTACTTCAGGTGTCCACGCTACATTGCAGATAGCTACAACATTAGCTGGTACGCCAGTTAAATCAGCTTCAGGTGCAAGTGAAGTGCGATGGTAAGTTTGGCTGATTTGATTGCCGTCTTCCATAATGCGTGTAGCTTCACGAACCAAAACAATACCATTTTCTGTTACTGTAATTTGGTCTACTGCTGTTTCTTTAATTAAAGCCATTTTAATACTCCTTTAAGTGTCCGACTAACGAATCCACGCTAGTTAATTAAGATGTTTGATAAGTTACACTAAAAAATATTACTGGAGATACAATTATTGATGCAGAAGAATATACTGTTAAAGTAATTGCATCTATTGAACCACCGCTATTTAAATAGGCGTTAAATGAAGAACCAGCATTATCATTAATGGCAGTAAAAGGTAGATTTGTTGATATTACACCAGCAGTACTAACGGCTATTGAAGTTCCTCCTGATACTTGACCACGAACATATACCATTCTTCCAACTTTTGTGTAAGAACCAGAAGAAGCAAAAGTTCCTACTACCGTTAATCCAGCACCTTGATTTGGTGTCCATGTACCTTCTTCATAATCATCTAAACAATTTGCATCACCTGAAGCGGATTGAGTTGCTGCAAACTTAATTTGTTGAACTCCTGCACTTGTACCTTCTAAACCAATTCGCATTGTTTCAGTTAAAGTATTTGTTCCTGTGCTTGGACCACCACCATAAAGAAATCGCAAATAACTTGAACCTGCTGAACCTGTAATGTCCGCACCAAAAGTTCCAGATGAAAAATTTTCAAGTATGAAAGAAGATGTGACTTGACCGCTTGTTCCTGAACCTCTAACTTGTAATTTTGCTACAGGACTAGTAGTACCAATACCTAAATTAGTACCGTCAAAATATAAACTTGTGCTAGTTGTTGCAACATTACTAGAATTAGTAAATACCACAGCATTAGCATTACCATAAGTTTGAGTAATTGCTGAGTTAATTGTTCCGCTTGAAATTGTGACATTAGTTAATGTCAAATTACCAATACTGGTATAAGTATTGGAAAGCGTCATTGCCACATTACCTAAAGTAATGGGAGACGCAAAGTTAGCATCTAATTGCGCTAAAGGAATAGCGGTTGTGGCACCGGCAAAGGTGTACGGAATAGTCATTTAAAACCTCACTCTCAATTCGTGTTCGTATTCAAATCCATTTAAAACAAAGTTCGGATAAGTTGATGTCACAGTCATCCCCAAATACTTGCCATACTGTTGAGCATCGGTTTTATAGAGAGTATATCCCTGTCCGCCGAACCAGCCAATAGTTGTAGAACTATTATTTATCCAAATAATTGTGACGCCCAAGTTGTTGTACCAAGTTACAAAATTTCCCAACAAATACGCTGGACTAGAACCGGACTCGGAATCCACAGTCACGGACAATTCAGCAGGAGTTGTTGTAGTTGCTTCAATACCTACTTTTAATGCTTGTTTTGTACGGATGTTGTCACCCATCGGCTGCAAAGCAGTCTGCACATAACTTGAAATATTGGCGCTTGCATCGGCATAAAGCTGGATGCAATTAGTGCCGTTGGTGCCATACAAATTTACCTTGCCGCTTACGGGCGCGGAAGTAATGTATTTGAGGTCATTGCCTTGACTGGTAAAGAACCATTTTTTCTCAAAAAATATTGCTTGCATATAGCGAGCAGAGCTTGATGTTCCCTGAGTTCCGGTATATTTAAAGTTAAATGCGGCGCACAAAATGTTGTTTAATAAGACTTGTCCAGCCGTAGTTTCCTCGGTAACAAAGTCAATACTAGGGAAAACCCCATCTAAAGCATCTGAAATCTTTGAGGTTGTAGAGCCGACTAGCGCATACACCCCATAGTTGTTCATAAAAAGTACCGAACGGAAATATGGAAATAGGGCATAAGCCAGCTTGGAACCCACAGAAGCGCTGACATTGGTATTAGTAAACAGAGTAGTACCAGTATTAGTAACCCTAACATCCGAAAACACATTGATTGAGTCATCGCCAAAAATGTATAGAAAGTTGTTAGCAGATAGCAATTGCTGGATATTGCCATGCAAAGTTGAATCTGAAATGGTTACTGCGCCAGCAGAAAGGCTTGTAAAGTCACTAGATGAGCCAGCAGCGCTGTAATAAACGGTACGACCTTGAGCAATCCATACGCGCCCAGAAAAGCTAGCTATACCCACATTCTTGTCAGTTGTGACATTGGCTACTGCCGTTGCATTGCTTCCTCCGCCTCCAGTAATGGTGACGGTAATATTTGCTGCGTTGGTATAGCCAGTTCCGGGGTTAGTCATAATGACTTCGGTAACTTGACCGCCAGCCAAAATAGCCGTTCCTGCCGCGTTAGTGCCGCCTCCGCCAGTAATCGTGACTACGGTGTTTGCAGCATTGATGTAGTTTGAACCGCCATTAGTAACGGTGATGCCAACGGTACCTTGAGCAAAAGTAGTCAAGCCAGCTACCGCAGTCGCGCCAGAACCGCCTCCACCTACAAGAGTAACAGTAGGAGCCGAGGTATATCCTGAGCCAGCTTCCATCAAACTGATGCTGGTTACGATGCCTGTATCTACAACGGCATTAGCGGCTGCATTAGAGCCTCCACCGCCTGTAATCGTCACACTTGGGGCTGAGGTATATCCTGAGCCGGGCGTGGTCACAGAGATGGCTACAACGCCTCCAGATTGTATTGTGGCACCAGCAATAGCTTGCACACCATTTGAAAGGTTTGGAGCGCCAATAGTAACCTGAGGAATAGAGGTATAGCCTGTTCCAATATTGGTCATGCCAATAGATAAAACGGAACCTGAGCCAGAACTAATTGAGCAAACCCCAGTAGCTTGAACTCCGTTAGCTTGGTTTGGTGCTGAAATTTGTACGGTGGGCGCGGAAGTATAGCCGCTTCCTTGATTGGTTAAACCTATGATTCCAACAGAACCAACACTAATAACGCTAGTGCCATCCCATGTGAAATACCCTTTTACGGGGTCACAAATCAATAAATATTCATTTTTCCATTGGGAAATATTGATATTGTCGGTGCTAAAAGTGCCAGCAGCAGCAATTGTGCCTTTAGTTAAATTATCTAGTCGGACATATTCAGCGCTTCCATCGGACTCAAAAGCCACTAAATAATCCACCAATCCAATGTTGGCAGAAAAAAAATACAAAACTGTATGGCTAAAAGTAATCCCTAAATCGGTGTAATTAGGCGTAATCTTTAAGTTGCCATAACCAATAGGCATGGCATTTTCAAGCCAAGAAAACTCTGTTTCATCAATGGCGGTGCGGTTAGCTTTAGTGTCAAGACCTTTAAATTGTTTGACAATAGCATACGATTTTTTTTGCTCTGCGGCTGCCATAATTAGTATGGAGTGCTATAAGGGTTGAGCATCCTTCTGGTGTAAACCGAGGTCTGTACCGCCATAACTTGTTTGTCATATTGTTGCTTAAATATTTCAGCTTCTCCAAAGGATTGCTCAAAATACTTCGCTTGATAAGCAGCGTAGAACTGAACCGGATTGTAGTACGGGTCATTGATGGTATCTGTGTCTGCAAGATTTACCATTGGTGTCGGCAAAATTACAGTATCAATTTCAACGGTATAAACTTGGTCTGGTACTGGAGAAATGTAAATCTGTGATTGCCCGAATACGCTAAACGCAATAGGGCGTCCAATATAATTTTGCCAAAAACGCAATTGTGCGTTGAAGTCTGTCCATGACAAATAACGCATTGGAATACGCGTATTGCCCCAATACAAGTTAATGTTTAACACATCAAGGGTTTGAGTTCCTTGCGGCAAACATGAAAAATTAATAATTTCAGATGGTCCCGCATATTGCAAAGTAACTGTTCCATTAAGGAATGTGGTGCTTGGCGGATATGGATTAGGACCAGATGGATAGTTAGGGGCAGTATCGCTAAAGACGCCGCCGTTTACTACCTTGTAAATAAAGATGTTATAGACAACATAATCGCCGGTGTTAGCTGTGCCGCCACCAGTCCAGAAATAGGGTGTTGCACCTCCCACTACAGGCGTAGTAGGTACAGTCGTAATTTGAATCGTGCGTAAGCATCCGGTATCCCGGACTACGCGCTCCCTGCCAGCATTAATGTAATCTGTTAATTGCTGGTCGGAGTAAAAGTTTCCATTAGCATCATGCAAGAGTCTTCTGACTTGCGTGATGTAGCCTTGCAGAGTTTGTGACATTGATTTTCCATATTAAGCTGCTTGGCTAAGGACTTTTCCCCCTGCCTTCTTTTGGGAGGGCAAGGGTACTCTTTCCACCACCGGGGATAACGAGTGATTCTTTTTTGGAGCTTGCTCCGAAATTAAGATTTTGGACAAAATAGCCAAACCTTCCGGTACTTCCGCTTTAGTTCTAATTAAACCTAAACGAGCAAGGAATGGTTCTTTATCCATCTCCATGTAACCAAATAAGTGACGAGCCACTTCTACCTCCACCTCCACCGTCTCCCCGATAGGAAAAGCGTACGGTTTAAAAGCATAATCAAAGTGTATGGGTTTTTCCCATGTGTTCGTCACAAATAAGGTTGACATAATTAGAAGCTCACAGTATCGCCATAAACACGAATATCACAAGTACCATTGGTAACTGCGGTATTCACTTTTACAAATAAAGCCTGAACGGTAAAACCATTCAAAATCGTTGTTGTGCTATATGGGCTAGCAACAGTCAAGTCCTGATAAGTGGTAGTCGCTGTCAAATTGGATAACACGGTAGCCGAAACTACTGCATTACTCGCATTGCCATCGTTCGTTGTCAGAATAGACACATTGGCTGTGCCAATATTTCCATTCGGATTTTGAACGGTGATGCGTCTAACAATTACGCCTCCTGAACTAGCGGCATTTGCCCCTGCGGTTAAACCGCCGCTAAGAATAGGAATTGTAATAACAGCATTGCCTGTTGCACCCAGAGGCACACCCGTAGCGGAAGCAATGGCATAGTTGCCAAAGTTTGCCGCCGTATTTTGTGCTACTGAATCTACGCTAGACATGGCTGCTCCTTACTTGTTGTATGTGCCTGATACTGGTTGACCACCATTAGTTGCAAACAAAGTAATGGTTGGAGTTCCGGCGAGGACATTGGCGCGGACATTGTATCCGTCAGCAATGAACAAGCCACCAGTATTGTTAGCAACAACGACAGCCCACGAAGCATTGCTGATATTGCCGTCAGTATCGGTATTTAACTCGATTGTGACATTGGCAGTAGGAGCAATGTAGTAGATGCCCGCTGGCATAACAACAGTAGCGTTACCAGCAGCATAGGCTTGAAAATAGCCAGATGCCGCGTTAGTTGCTACATTCGATACTAGGATTTTATTGGAAGCTAATGACATGGTTTATCTCCTTAGATAGAAAGTGAGTTGTAACCGGTCACTTGTGTCATTGACTTAGGCTTGGTATTAACCAACTCTGCAATCATTAACACAGCACCAACATAACCAATCTGCCAGTTAGGTAGAGTGGACTCAAATCCTGTAAATACGAACGAACCTTGGTCATGGATGTACAGAGACAAGTAGTTAGTATTTAGGAAGTACACAGTACCTTCAGGGCAATATGGGTCTGGATAGATTGGAACACCAGCGACCATCAAAGCGCGGAAAGCAGCTTGAGGACCATTGGAGTCGCTATCAAAACCATGACCGGGGGTGATGACATACTGTTCTTGACCTACGAAGTCTTGAGCAAGCAATGTCCATGTACCAAATCCGCAAACACCAAAGCTAGGCATTTCAGCGCCGTTTTTAACGGTACCAGAAATGTATTGCAAGATGTTTTGACGGGTTGGGTTTACACCACCAGCGGCATATTGCTTAGACTGCCACCATGTGTAGGCGCTACGGCTGATATTACCGTAAGTACCAGAGCTAGAAACGGCTGCTGGAAGACCGATAAATTGTTGATTGTTTGTAGTGTTGGTGTACAAAGCAGTTGCCATTGCATCCATCATTACATTGGTTGCATCGTTCATACGAGCTTCAATCAATGGAATGATTGCTGCGTCTTGCTGAACTGCACCTTCCATACCGAGGAACGGTACTGGAGCAATCATCAATTTCAAGTCAAATTCAGCATTGAAAGCACCTTGCTGGACTGAAGGCTGGTTGAATGAACCAGAATAGTCAGACCATTGGGCGTTCACAAATTGCGAACCCTGAACTGGAACGGTTACTGAGGATACACCGCCTGAAGCTGATTGACTGTTAGCAATCAACGCAGCCATCAATGGTGTGCTGTTATAAAGCTGTACTACGAGTTTGGGAATAAAAGCCCGGCGTGTAACATAAGTCAACTCATTATATTGACTTGTGCCTGTTGCCGGAACAATCCCTCCGCCTATTGGCATAATAAATCTCCGTTAAAAGTAAATATCCCCATTTACTGCGTCTTAAAAACCAATTGGTTTCGGATTTCTCCGAAGTTCCGCTAATGCTTTTGAAGCCTCATCTCTAGCTGCGCCAACTGGGTTCTTATAGTATTTACCTAGGTCGAACTTGCTGACTGCGCTTGGATTGTAGCCGGTAGGTGTTGGTTCAGCGGATTGCTTCATCCAGTCCCAATACTCTGCGGCAACCTCGTGATTCGTAATACCTTTTTCAAGCATGACTTTTTCAATCTGCTCAATATCTTCATCAGAACTCGCCAAGCCTTTTTTCATTAGCTTGTTACGGCGCTTATTAAGGTCTTCGATAGCATCGCGCTCTCGCAACTGTGCCTCTAATGCCTGTACGCGTTTTTCAGACGCGGAAGCCACTCTATTTGTGTAATCCTCAATCTCTAATTCAGGAATATTTAAATCTGGCTTGGCTTTTTTGGTCAAGCGCAAAAATTCCTTGCGAGTATCAGGATTCTCAGACAACTGTTGCGCTAGCGCAGCCAATTGGTCTCTTGCTTCAAACGATAGGTCTTCTAAGCTCATAATTTATCCCCTTTTCTGATTTAGATTACTTTTTTGCCATCGCCGGGCTTTTGAACTTGCATCTTGTTCTTAGGTCCGGTTTTGATTGGGCTATCTAAACCACCAAGCTGTGAAAAGCGTGGAGTGTTAGTAATAACGCCGTGTTGTTGCGTATTGTCAGTAGGACGGCGAGGTTGGCTCGCGCCTCTTGGCTTAAATAAATCCATGATTTCTCCTTATTGAGCTGGACTCGGTTGAGGTGTTGGACCCGCCGCCGCCATTGCTGGCATTGGAGGCATATTCGGTACTGCCGGTGCTTTAGACATTGCTGTACCTTCAGGCGTTGCACCACCAGCTTGAGGCAAGTTTTGAAGCATCTGCAAAATTTCAGATTGCTGCAACTCTTTAGTTTTGCCCTTACGAGGACCGATAACTTTGTTTATTACATTAATGGCATTAAGAATTGCTTTACCTTCTTCGCTATCTGAGCCAACGGAAGGAAGCGCTTGTTCTAACAAGTCTTGAGCCATTGAAAGGTTTACCATTGCGCCTTCTTTGTTACCCATTTTAGGTTCAGGCGTTGACATTGGTGTACCCATTGGAGCGGTAGAAGAATCCGACATGCCGTTTGCCTGTGGTTCAGGCGTAATATTTGGAGCTGGCGCCCCGCCGGGTTGTTGGTTTTTAATCAACTCCATCATTTTATCTGGTGGAACACTCATATATTTCCTTAATTAACAGTTAAATACTATTTATTCTAACTATCACAAATTGTCAAGTGGGGAGGTTTATTTAGTTTCCTCCTCCCCGTAGGACTTGTTTGGTCACCCAAAGCAATCCTTACGGATTACTTGCGAGCTTTACGACCTTTACGCTTTGTACGCATTTTCATCTCCAATACAGAAGGCGGCGACCTATTTATAGGGTAAGGAAGCCACAACCCTTTCTCCCGTGAAGGAAACCTTATCTACGAGTCTTCCGACTTTTTTTATAGCTTTTATGCATCATAATCTCCTAAAAAATTATCCCCTACCTAATTCTCTACCAGTTTTACGGGTATCTCTACCAGTAAATGTTTTAATACCTTGTACACGATACTGCAAATTTGCTGGAGCAGAAGTCTCACGCAATGAGCTAGTGCTTACCCTAGGTTGGTCCGCCTTAGGAGATACCGTTCCTCTAGTTGCCATTAGGTTATTCTTCCTCTTTTCTTACCTTCACCACGATATTTTCGAGGACCAGTATATTTTTGAGGTTTTTTTTCTTCTTTTTTTTCTTTGTTTGCCATTATTCGCCTTTCGGTTCTTTTTTCGGTTTACCGCCTTCAGGCTTTGGCTGCGCTGGTGTTGCTGAAGCGGCGCCTCCTGCCTGTGCCTGTGCTGCATTTTCTTCGCGTTTCTTTAATCTGTCTTTGAGCAATTCTTTCATTGGAGGCTCAAGCAAGTCAAGTAAAGATTGCTTATCAATAGCTTGCGCTTTAAATAGATTAAATGCAAGAGAGCGCAAATCTTCAGTAAAGATTGGACTATTAGAGTGAGCGTCCACTTTAACCACAAAGTCTTTAGTAAATTGCTCTGCAATAAATTTGTTGCCGTACTCATCAGAAAAGTGAGTATTGTCATAGGCTTGCATGAGCTTGAGATATAGCGTTGCTACTTTCTCTAAACTATCTTCAACAATGAGAGCGCGTTTTTTAGCGCGGCTTGAACCAAGTCTAGCCAACTGGCTTGCGTGTCCAGCGGAGCGTACACCTTGCTCGCCACGACCACTAAGAACGCTACTGATACCGCTGGCTTCAGCAAACATCGCATCGACTTCATGTATTACCTCAAAAAGTTCTGGCGGCATATTAGGCGAGAGCCTGTCCACTTTGCTGTTAGGCATATCGTTAGACACAAAAGACCCTGCGCGCTGGAAAGCAAATGCTTTCTCATCGGTAATGCCAGTAAAGCCAGTAAATACGGTTGGTGGGTTTACTTGTTTAGAAAGCAAATCCAATACCTCTGTCATGCGGTTGTTACGCAATCCTTGTAGTTGTACAAGGCGCTGAACCTCTGACAATCCCCAGTAGTAATCAAACTGTGGGTTAGGAGTAATCTGAACAAAAGGACATTCGCCCTTGAGGAATAAAGACGCGCCCGGACGGTCATAAATGACTATATCGGGGTCTGCCATTGTCACTACTTGATAGTCTTGAGTATCGTCATTCCATACCCAAAGTTCGTGCATCTTGATTGTGTCTTCAGCTACTCGAGCCTTGTAACGATTCATGCCAGCTAAGTCTAAATCCACATTACCGTACATCTCAGGTTGAGACTGTGACATGATAATTCGATTAACGCCTTCAGGAACTTCATCGGTTTTAGCATGATAGCCTGAAGTGACTCGCTTAACAATTTGCTCGCGCTTAGGATGCTTGTACAGTCTGTTGTACAACTCGCTGCGAGTGATGTAATAAATTTGAACAATAGCTTCTTGTCTATCGGATTGCGGGGTATCTTCTCGCAATACACCCATAGATGACGGCTCAATCATAAACGGATGAATACCGTTGTTCATCACCAGTTTTACATAAGTCGTGTTGAACACTAAAGCCCATGTCAACGCCAAGCTAAACACTTGGTCTGCATTAGAATTAAGCCACTCATCATTGAGGGCGCGAGTTAGTGTTGGGACTTTAATTTGTTCTAGCGTTGGTACCGCAGCGCCAGTATTGATTGAGAATCGTGTTGTTTCTGCCGAGTATAAAAAGCTGGTAAGCTGGTCAATATGCGGATAAATCTTATTAAAGATTGCCGGACCCTCATCTGGACCATTGCCAAACAAGAACCATGAACGCAAAGATGAGTAATCCGCTTTGCGCTCATCTATCGAAACTAGACACTTTTGAATTAAATCAAGATAAAAAATTTCTCTAGCTTCGTTGTTCTCTGGGATTCTCATTTACTTTTTCACAGTAAGGTTCTCATGGTCTGCAATATAACTTGCCGCTTTAGGTCCCGTCAAGTTGCCAGCATCTTTTGGATTGAAACCAACGGACTCTCCGGCTACTGAACGGAACTGATTTCCTCCCAGTATAGACCCCATATTCATTCCGCCTTTGCCGCCCCAGATTGCCGAGTCCCCCGGGCGCGCTTCGCGCTGCTTTGATTCGGCTGCGGCTTTTTCGTGTTCGAGCTGCTTTTTGCTGGTTTTGTTTTTGCGCGTGAAGAAGCCGGCTTGGTTTTCTCCTTCGCGGGTTGACTTGATGTTTGACATATCAAAGTCCATAGCCAGTTGCTTAACCGTTTTATCATTTCGTTTAGTCCTTTCTGAGACTAGAGATGGTGCTTGTAAAAAAACCAGCATGACTTCCGCTTCGCACCCTTTCATTGGGCATTGAGGTTTTCTAGCCTCAAAGTACCCATGCTTCTCACACTTATAGTCGTTGATTACCGCCATTGTTATCTCCCCTTCAGTTGCTCGTCAAGTGTTTGATTCGTATAATCGTTCATATTGCTTATACCCACCCTAATCTTAATCTCTCCGTTAATCACTTGCAAGCCCGTTGTTCTAGCCATTCTAGGTTTGGCTTCTCTGCGGAACTCTACAAATTTTGTTCGGTCTTTGTTTTGCATGATGGCTACTTCGCCTCGTATCCATGCGTCATAGCCCTTAGACACCCGGCGCTGTAGGTACTCGCCCATGTTTTCAGTCTCATAGATAAAGACATCTCTCATGTGCGCCTCGTTGACTCCGCAGACATCGGCAAACAAGTTAATGCTGATACCGCGATTGGGGTCACGCAAGAATTTACCGATAATCCTACGCAGCTCCGCTTTGGTTCTAACTTTACGGGTTTCCATACACACCAATGCGCTTTAAGTAATTACTTACATTCTTGCCAACTGCAATTTCTTCAGGGGTATGGTCTTCTTGGGCGCGAGATACTTGACGGGTAATCTTTTGAGCTATGAGGCGCGGTTGAAGCTGCTCTGCAAAAGCGGCTGCTGCCAAGGCGCTAGCAATTACTCGGTCATCTTTGTTGCGACCTGAAGCCTCAATAGAAGCTCCGTCACGCACAATGGTCTTCATCTCCTCAATCAAATCAAGGGAGTAGATTGCCATCATGCCCCGCTCAAAGTAATCTTTCATGTAGGAGAGCATCCGCTCCTTGGTTTGGGAAGTAGTTATCCAGCCAATGCTGTTAGAGATACCGCCCATGGTGTCATTACGGCGCCAGATGTAGTTTTGCATTGAACCTAAAACATCCATGAGTTTTCCGCCATACGCTCCGCCCATCGCAGACGCTTGCCTCTTGAGGTTACGCAATTCGTTAATAACGGCTT
>Ga0214187_1000237_pt1 | contig 15303 bp, 13 predicted proteins | sample TroBogEpilimnion_4_FD_153025 | JGI IMG/M metagenome (GOLD analysis project Ga0214187, IMG submission 153025) | Freshwater microbial communities from Trout Bog Lake, WI - 24JUN2008 epilimnion | ecosystem: Environmental > Aquatic > Freshwater > Lake > Epilimnion/Euphotic zone | place: Trout Bog...
GGCAGACAAGAACTATTCGGCGAGCTACTTACCGAGTCCGATTCAGCCCTATGGACTCGCGCTGTTATTGAAGATGCTCGGATTAAGCCCGAAGATGCACCGCCTTACTATCGCGTAGTTGTAGCGATTGACCCGGCGGTTACTAGTGGCGAGTCAAGCGATGAAACAGGCATAGTCGTAGCAGGTGCTACCCCGGATGGGCATTACTACATTCTTGAAGATGCCACTATGCGGGGAACGCCCGAAGCGTGGGCGCGTAAGGCCGTTGAGATGTTTCGCAAACACAAATGCGACAGAATTATTGGTGAAGCAAACAATGGTGGAGATATGATCGAAGCCTTGTTGCGCCAAGTAGATACAACTATCCCTTATCGCAAAGTAACAGCAACTAGGGGTAAAAAAGTTAGAGCTGAACCTGTATCTGCACTTAGCGAACAACTACGACTTCACATGGTTGGCAGTAACTTTACTCAACTTGAAGATCAGTTAGTTACTTGGGAAGCCGATAGCGATACATCTCCCGATCGTATGGATGCAATGGTGTGGGCTGTTACTGATTTGATGTCTAACTCAGGTGCGTTGCGCTCGCTTGCTGCAATGGCAGATTTCTGTCCATCTTGTAGATTGCCATTAGTTCGTGGAACAAAATTATGCCCACGCTGTAAAACCGCTATCATTACGGAAGCCTGAACCAAAAGGGGCATTAGAGGAGCAGACAAATGGGTCTTATTGACCGTCTAGCAAAAGCAGTAGCAGATCAGATTGAAAAAGCACCAAATGTAAATTTACCAGCAGGTGCAGTTGTGATGAGCGAACAAGATATGCGTAACGCTAATCAGAATCAGACTTACGGACAACAGACACCGCTATTGCGTAACCCTCTTATGTCAGGAGTGCCATTCGGCCCCGGACAACCAATCTTGCCGGGCGCGATTAACCCGCTACGACCTGATGGCAGACCTGACCCACGCCGTTACGAATATCAAGTAGCGCAAAACTTAAACATTGGTAGTGAGCAGAAGCTCGTACAGTTCAAAACTCTTAGAGGCGCAGCAGAACAGATTGACATTGCTCGCCGTTGTATTGAAGTTCTTAAAGCAAAGATTTCAGGTATGGATTGGGATATTGTCATCTCAGAAAACGCCTCAGAAAAAATTATTGCTGAAATTGGTGGCGATCACACACGCGCTATGTCCACCGCGCGCGAAAAGTTTTCAGAAGATATTTACCGCCTAAGAAGTTTTTGGGAGAACCCTGATCGTTCTAACGGATTGACCTTCATTGACTGGATGATGATGGCACTTGAGGAAATCCTTGTGCTTGATGCTTGGGCTATTTGGCCTCAGAAAACTGTAGGTGGAGATTTATACGGATTCCAAATTCTTGATGGTTCAACTATTAAGCCAATGCTTGACGATCGCGGTATGCGCCCAATGCCTCCACAAGCCGCTTACCAACAGATTCTTTACGGATTCCCTCGCACAGAATTTCAAGCAAACAGCGATGACCCTGATGCAGATGGTGAGTTCACATCAGATGACTTGTCTTACTTTGTTCGCAACCGTAGAGCTAACTCTGTTTATGGTTCATCACCTGTAGAACGCGCTCTACCTTTGCTTGACCTTTACTTGCGCCGTCAGCAATGGCTACGCGCCGAATACACCGATGGCGTAACACCTGAAATGATGCTGACTTCTGATGCTGACTTCGGTAACGACCCATTGGTAATGAAGCAGTACGAAAACATTATTAACGACAACCTTGCAGGACAAACAGAACAGCGTAAGCGCGCTCTTATTCTGCCATCCGGTCTAAAGCCTCAATTCTACGAAGGCTATGGCGAGAAGTTTAAGTCTGCTCTTGACGAGTACCTCATCACTTCTATCACAGGTCACTTTGGCGTATTGCCAACTGAAATCGGATTCTCACAACGCGGTGGCTTAGGTGCATCAGGTCATCAAGCAGGAGAAGCAATGGCAGCGCAATCTATTGGTGTTGCTCCACTTGCTCAATGGATTTCTCGTATGCTGACAAACATCTCTTACACATATCTCGGTATGCCACGCGAGCTTGAGTTTAAGTTTATGATTGAAGATGCTCACGATACAGAGGAAGAAGCAAAGAAAGCCGATCTTGAAGTACGCGGTGGAGGTAAGACTCTGAATGAACGCCGTACAGAACTAGGCTTGCCACTTCTAGACACACCTGCTGCCGATCAGCCAATCCTTGTTGCTGGCAATGGCGTGTATCTATTCTCACCTGACGGAATTGTTAATGCTGCTAATCCAGCAGGGGCATCAGAAGAAGAAATTGACCCTGACACAAATCCACTTCCTGAGGCTATTTCAGCACCTTCTGTTTCTGATTCACAGACAAGCGTTAAGCCTTTACCTAACAAAGATAAGCCTTTACCTGACACGCCAAAGCCAACTGATGACATCGTCAATACAGCAGACTTTGAAAAGGCTGGCGTTCCATCTAAATCAGAAGTCAAAGATGCGCTATCTCGACTAGCAATCTTACCTAACGAAGCAGCAGAACATCCAACATCTGACAGCCCTGAGAAGTTGGCTGAATCGGTTGAGAGCCCTTGGCCTGTAGTTGAAACCGCCGAAGGTAATTACATTGTTAGCCCTGATGTGTGGGAGAAAGCCAAACTTACCCTTGTTAATATCAAGGAACTTTATGGCACAAACTATGGAATGAGCCGTAAGAATGTTGCTGACCATATTGAGTCTATGGGTCAAGCCCTTACTCCTTATCGTGGCTACCCACTTGTCTATAACGATGGCGAGAAGAACATCATTATTGACGGACACCATCGCCTCTTTGCTATGTGGTTACTTGGTTTAGATCAAGCCCCTGTATGGCTCGGCACACCTGATATGGCTAAAGCGGCAAACGATGAAGTTCAGAGATACCTCAAGTGGGCTAAAAAGGGTAGTGCTACCTACCGCGACTTTGAATTTACAGTCATTGACCCAATCGTAGGTGAGGCTCTTAATCGTTGTGCCTTTGATGGCGATATGGATACTGCGTACTCCTTGGCTAAGGCTTATCTGCAATGACCCTCGGTGTCCATCAGGTAGATGGGCGCATAGCGGCTAACGCAGCAGTCAAAATCCGCGCCGCGCTTCGAAAGAGCGTAGATGCGAAGAAGGTCATCTTAGATTACGCACTTACTCACCCAGTTAAGTCTGACAATCCTGCTCAAGATCGCGCTCGCGCTCGCGCGTGGGCTATGCACAATGTCACGCTAGATCAAACCACTTTAGAGCTAGTGCTCAAGAAACATTACGCAGATATGTATGTGACAGGCGTTGTTTCTACTTATGAGGCGTTTGGCAAGGTTCAGCGCAACAAGAAGGCTCAAAAGAACCCACCGCATAACTGGAATCCAAGTGAATTTGCTCTAAATGCGCTTAAAGAAGTAGTTAATTGGGATACTTGGAAGCCGGGTAACGCTGCTGCCTCTGCTCTATTGAAGCCACCCGGCGGGTTAGAAAAATTGCTGAACGGCATCAAGATCGTGTCATTAGATATGAAAAACACTAGTTATGACCGCTTAGGTACTCAGTTAGCCGATGGAATTGCAGTCGGATTAAGCCCTACAAAACTTGCTTCATCTATTGAAGATTCACTAGCAAGTCCTGAACGCTCACTCACCATTGCTTTAACAGAAGGCTCTCGCGCTGCTAATGCTGCAACTATGGACTCTTATCAAGCATTAGGAGTAGCGCAGATTCAATGGGTTGCTGCTGACCCTGATGACGAAGAATGTGACATTGACGGCGAGATAGTTGATGTAGATGCTGAGTTCTCTAATGGTTTGACAGGTGATGATTTGCCAGTTCATCCAAACTGCCGTTGTTCTACAATGCCTGTTGAAACAGATTATGCAACATTTGATTACGGTGCTGCTTTGGATGAAGCTCTCAACGCAGACGAATGAAATAAGCATTACAATTTAACATAATCCGAGATAAGGAAACTCAATGGCTCTTAATCACTCAAATATCACCGTCGGTACAACTCCAACTTTGCTAGTCACAATTCCAAATGGTGTTGGTTATGTAGCCGTTCAAGTTAATAACCGAGATTCAGCCGCAATTTTTCTTGGCGACAATGCGGTAACAAATACAGTTGGTGTAAATGGTGGCCAAAATCTTGCCGCAGCAGGTAGTGTCCAAATATGGATGCACGGTAATGATTCTCTCTATGCAGTTTCAGCAGCAGGTACATCAACAGGCGCAGTTTCAGTTATCTACTCAGCCTAAAACTTATGTCAGAAACTTTTGTTCCACCTGCGGGTGCAGTGAGCGCAGCAAAACGCGCACTTGGCTGGATTGCAGATGGTAAGGCTGGAGATGGTTTTACTAGCACAGGTAGAACAAGAGCAGGACAACTTTCAAGACGAGAAGGATTATCAACCGATACCATTATGCGTATGGTGAGCTTTTTTGCTCGTCACGAAGTTGATAAAAAAGCCGAGGGGTTTAACCAAGGCGAAAAGGGTTTCCCATCAGCAGGTCGTGTTGCTTGGGATGCTTGGGGTGGAGATGCTGGAAAGTCTTGGGCTGAAAGTGTCGCTTCAAAATTAAACAAGGAGAAAGCAAATATGGCTACAGATTTTACTAATTCGTACGCAGCGATTATTAAGCAAGAGAAGCAAGAGGATGGTTCACTTTTAGTTTATGGAAAAGCAACTGATGACTCTTTGGACATTGACCAGCAAATCTGTGACGATGCTTGGCTTTCTTCGGCTATGCCTGAGTGGTTTAAGTCAGGTGGAAACATCAGAGAACAACATTCATCTATCGCAGCAGGAGTAGCAAAAGAATATGAAGCTAAAAAAGATGGTCATTACATTAGCGTTCTTGTTGTTGATCCTGTTAGCGTTAAAAAAGTGGAGTCAGGCGTACTTAAGGGATTCTCAATAGGTATCAAGTCACCTCGCGTTGTGCGCGATCAGAAGGCGGCTAATGGTCGCATCATTGACGGACAGATCGTTGAAGTATCACTTGTTGATAGACCCGCTAATCCAAATGCCAAGTTGATGCTTGCTAAGTCAGTTGAAGGCGAAACCTCACTTGTTAAGGTTGAGGAATACACAGAGATTACAAAGCGTGAGTTCTCAACTCAAGAAAGGCAAGATGCTGCCGAAGCAGGTCAAGCAATGCCTGACGGTTCATACCCAATCAAAACTATTGCTGATCTTAAGAACGCGATTCAAGCATTTGGTCGCGCAAAAGACCCTGCAAAAACTAAAGCCCACATCATTGCTCGCGCTCGCGCACTAGGAGCAGTAGATCAACTACCGGAAGGATGGAATGTGAAAAAATCACCAGTAATAGACACAATCCTAGAGATGCACGACAAAGCAGTAAATGGCGAGAATGTTAAGTTTGACCAAGCCTCTTATGATGCTGCTCGCAAAGCTCTAGCACAACTAATCATTTCAGAAGCAACAGAGATGGCAGACACCGACTCAGATGAGCGCGATGACATTGACACTTTGCTTTCTGCCCTAAAGCACCTATTCAATTTCAAGGATGGGGAAGTCGAAGAAGGAGAAACAATGGCTACAGATGCCTCAATGCTTGAACTATCAGCCAAGAAAGAATCTGATTCAGAAGATATGACTACCGCAGATTGTGGTTGCGATGGATGTGCTGCTTGTAAGGCAGACGGCGGTTGCGATGACAAAATGTGCAAGGGATGTACCAAGATGGATAAGTCAGCAACAGTTAATAAGTGCCTAGAGTGCGGTTGCCATCAAGTCGGCGAAACTCACGGTCTATCACAGGTCGTTGTCACAGGCGCAACACCAACAAATGAAGTAGCAAATGTTTCTACTGCAGTATCACTTGACACCTCAGGCTCAATCAAGTCAGCCGAAGGTGAAGAAGTTGCTGTTGAAGATAAGCCAGCAGAAGAAGTTTCTGAGGAAACTCCTGCTGAGGTTAAAGAAGATGAAATTCTTGATGAGAAGTCTGTAACGGCTATCATCGAGAAGGCTGTAAAGAGTGCGACTGAAACAGTCAAGGCAGAGATCGCAGACCTTCAAGCCGCAACAAAGGCGGCGGAAGATCGAGCGGTAGCACTTGAATCAGAACTCGTAGCGGCAAAATCAGCAGCGTTATCCGGTGGCCCAAAGCGCACAGGTCGCGTTGCTGTAACTGATACAAACGAGCTACTGCTCAAGGCTGCTGAATACCGTCAAAAGGCGGCAGCAACCTCCGACTCAATTCTCGCCAAAGGTTACAAAGCACTTGAGAAGGAATACTTGGCTAAAGCCGCTCCTTCAAAGTCTGTAACTTCTGACGAGGAATAACCCACACTCGAAAGGAACTACATTGGCTCTACAAGCCCCTAAGGCTGCAGACCTCTTTGGTGATGAAGTATCACCTAAGAAGGCAGCCAAGCGTATGGATGAATTTCAGGACACCCTGAATAAGTCTTTCGCTACACCAAACACAAACGGACTTACACCTGCACAGGATTCGACAGCAATGTTGGAATCACTAGCAGCAACAAAGTCACTTGCTCCTGATGCTCTTGCAGGATTGAACAACGCAATCGCGGCACAACGCCTTGCTGTTCAGGATATGCAAAAGGACATCACAATCTCAAGCCCACTCTCAACATCTTTTGCAGCCTTCGACCTCGAAGCACCTGCAAAGCTATTGACACCTCGCCCAACACCACTTCGTAACCGCATCCCTCGTAAGAAGGGCGTTGGTACATCACACCGTATCAAGCGCATCACCGGCTATACCGGCACAGGCACGGGCGGACAGGGTCAAATTTGGCCCGGCGTGACTGAGAGCACAACTACTGCTTTCGGTTCAATCAACTTTGAACGCGGTTCAAAGATTAGTTACACAGCAGATGACATCATCCTGCCTTACAACTCATACTCACTATCTGACAGCGTTTCATTCGATGCTAACTTCTCAGGCCTCGGATACCAAGACCTTCGTCAGTTGTCATCAACTTCTACCCTCTATGCAACAATGCTTATGGAAGAAAGAATGATGCTAATGGCTCGCGGAACTGCAACTGGTTATGCCGGTGCTCTTTCTGCTCCAACAGTAACCGTAACTGCTCCATCAGCAGGTACAGGACAAGTTGCTCTCGCTAACAACACCTACTACATCTATGTCACAGCAGATGCAGGTATCTCAGGTTCAGGTTTCGGTGAGTCAATCGTTAATACTGTTACTTCACAAGCAACAACTTCACAAGTTTTGAAGATCGTTGTAACTCCTGTAACTGGCGCACTTGGCTACAACATCTATGTTGGTACAACAACAGGTGTAGCAAACGCTAAGTACCAAGGAACAATCAAGAGCACAACAGGTTACATCGTAGGTGCTGGTTCAACATCAGTCGGCGATACCCTTGTGTATTCAACATCAAGCTCAATCACAGCATCTCGCGCATCAGCAGATACTTCTGCTTACGCAACAGGCTATGACGGAATCTTGACAACTGTTCTTGGTGCTAACTCAGGTTACAACAACAACATCAACAGCAACTTCTCAAATACAAATCCGGGAACAGAGTTCCAGACTGTATTTACTAACCTCTACGCATCAGTAAAGGCTGACCCTGATGAGGTATTGCTTAACGGTTCAGACCGCAAGCAACTCTCAGATGCAATTAAGGGTTCTGCAAACGCTAACTACCGCCTACAAATTTCTCAGGATGAAACCTCAGGAGTTACATACGGTTCAGTAGTTAATGGAATTGTGAACGAAACCACAGGAAAGTCTGTCCCATTGACAGTTCATCCTTGGCTTCCACAAGGTGTTGCTCCTGTCTTGTCTTACACCCTACCTATCCCTGACACAGAGGTTTCTGATGTTTGGGCTAACTACATGGTGCAGGACTACATGGGAATCCAATGGCCGGTGACCCAGTTTGCGTACGAATTTTCAACTTACTTTAGAGGAACATTCTTCTGTGCCGCTCCTGCTTGGAATGGCGTAGTTTCAGGAATCGTTGCTGCTTAGTAAATAGAAATCTAAATGGGGGGAGAGTCGTAATTGGCTCTCTCCCTGTTTCTTAGGAAAGGCAAAATAAATGGGAAGATTAGTACCGCGAGATCGTTTCGCAAGAGAAGTAGAAATTAAAAGGCAATCAGGTTCTAAAGTTTTACGCGCTGGCAAAAATGGAATGTATAGCGTAGATAATCCTAAAGACATCAAAGCATTAAAGGCAGAAGGCTTTACAGAAGGCAATTTGGCATTACACACACACGGAGATAGCGACCGAGGGTACACTTGTACCAACTGTGGGTTTGGGTCGTGGTTTATCAAGTGTTCGCGTTGTGGTCACGAATCGTCAGCCCCTAAAAAAGACGGAGATTAACAAATGGCAGCAGTATCCCCAGTAACCCAATTCTCATCAGGCTCATACCTGACAATCGCTGAGTATAAGAACGCTCCTACCGCGATTGACTATGACAATTTGGTCAATGGGGGTACTTCTGCTCAACAGGATGCCGAATTATCAACCGTTATTCAGCGCGCCTCATCTTTCATAGATATTTATGTGAACCAACCTCTTATTGCTCAAAACTTCACAGAGCAATCTCGTAGCCGTATCACCAATGAGGGCTATTTGGTTCTTTCCCCGGACTACAACAACATTGTTTCCCTCAACAGCCTCTCATACGGCTCTGTGCCTACGAATATGGTCGTGGCATCAGCATCTACTCTTGCTGCTTGCTGGTTTGAGAAGTCACAAGTGATCTACCCACTATCTCAATTAGGGCTTACATATAGCTCACAAGGCCCACTATCTTTTGGTTTCCCACCCACCAACGGCACAAAGATTTACGCCTCTTACAACTACACCGCAGGGTTCTGTAATGGCTTAATCTCAACTGCTACGGCTGGTCAGACTTCTTTCACAATGATTGACCCAATCGGTCTTACTGCTGGAACGCTAGTAACAATTTATGACGGCGCAAATACCGAGCAAGTTGTGGTTTCATCTAACTACACATACGGCTCTAGCACCGTCAATATCACCTCTGCGCTTAAATACACCCACGCATCAGGAGTAGCAGTAGGAAATATGCCTCAGGCGGTCAAGCAAGCCGCAATCCTTCTTACAACCGACTTCCTCAAGGTTCGTGGCGATAACTCATTGTCTATGGCAGTTACTACCCGCGCAACAAGTGGCCCAAGCGTTCAATCCATTATTGGTTCAGACATTGAACTAGCCAAGCAACTTCTTAGCCCATTCCGAAGGATGCGTTAATGTCAGTAGGTCGTACCCAGTTACGCTCCACTCTTTACAACTATCTGACTGGCGCGAACATTGCCACGCTCAATCAAATCTTTACCTCATTCCCAAAGCGCATCAACTTTCAAGTAGGTGCTACTGCCGGGCAGATGTCGAGATCGGCTCTCGTAATCTTTATTCAAAGCGAGCGCGAAACTCGTTTGGCTATTGGCGGGGCAACAAGCGGTTGGAAGCGCGTGGACTTCACAGTTGTCTTGCAGTTGTTCCATCATTCATTACAAAACAACTCCGAAGATGCTATGACGGATTTTGATACACTAGTGGACAACATCAAGAATACGCTTCGAGCTAGTCATAACTTCGGTGATTCAAGCCAAGTGAATGTTTGGCAAGGCGCGGAACCTGCGATTGACTGTCTGTACGGAGAGCCAGTTACTTCGGATAACGGAGCAACGGAAACTTGGGCAGAAATTCGATTTGATGTTACTCAGATGATTCAGGCTTAGGAGAGCAATGGCAACCTATATTTACAACGGTGATGGTGAGAAGGATTTTCCTACTCTCGGTCTAACTGTTAAACCCGGCGATACTTTCGATTCGGCAGATGAGATCGTTAATGCCGATGTCACTCTCGCTTCTGCAACAAAGAAAACAACACCAACAACACCGGTAGCCGCGACTACCACAACGCAAGGAGCGTGAATAAGTGGCACTACAAAATACCCACCGTTCGTATATAGGTATCGCTAAAGAAACAACAAAAGGAACTGCGGTTACAACACCTACCGCCTACATTCCTGTTATTGCGAATACCGTCAAGCCTCAAGATATTTACACACCTTTGTACGATGAGGGCCTACGCGGTTCTCTCGTAAAGAACTACAACTACCTACAAGGTCGCGTTCACTCAACATACGACTTTGGTGGAGCAGTATTTGCTGACACCGTGATCTACCCTCTTGCTGGCGTACTTGGCGAAGATGTAGTTTCAGGTTCAGCACCTTATGTTCACACACTTTCTCTCAAGAACTCAGCAACTTCAGGTGCTGACGCTCAACCTTCTGCCTACACCATTTTGGATTTCTATGGTGCTGGTGTTCGTTCTTGGACAGGTCATCAGTTCCACGATTTCAACCTTAAGTGGACAGCAGACGGACTTCTTGAATACGATGCAAAATCAACAGGATGGCAGTCAGCAACCGCTTCAACACCAACTCCTTCATTCTCAACCGTACTACCAACCGTAGTATGGACAGGAACAGTAAGCGTTGGTGGAACAACAGTTTCTACTAATACAGATGGCAATATCCAACTTACTCGCCCAGTAACACCTGTGTATGGAATCTCAAATGTGCAGACTCCCTATCAGGTATTTCTTGGTGCTCTTGAAGTTACAGGAAAAGCCACTTTCCTCATGGAAAACGACACACAACTTACTAACTACCTCACAAACACCCAACCTGCTCTAGTCTTTAACTGGACAACAGGAACAGGTGCAACTCAAACTTCTATCCAAGCAACAATGACAAAGGGTGCTTACACACTTGCTGTTATCGAACGCTCAAAGGATTTCGTAGAAGTTCTCGTTGATTTCAACGCTCAAGGTAACCTCACCGATTCAGGAACAGTTGGATACTCTCCTATCAAGTGGGTTGTCAAGAACGCTGTAACAACCTCAGTCGCTTAAACCCTAGAACGCAGTAGGGGCGGCAGGTCGAGTTGGTTTCATTTTGCCCCAACTCCCGCGCCCCTATTGCCCTTTTTTGCTAAGATAATCTAAAGGCAATCTATCGAAAGGCAAAATATGTCAAAGAAAATTACTCTCACTTCGGGAGCTACTATCACAATCAAAGATGCTGGCGACTTAAAGGTCAAAGACCGTAACCGCATTATGCGCGCTGGCGATAAGCAAAGCGATGCTGAAAAAGGTATTGCTATTGGTAACGCGCTTCTTTCAACAATTATTGTAGATTGGTCTTACGACTTCATCATTCCTTCCGTCAAAGAAGATTCTATTGAAGAACTGCCAATCAAAGACTATGTAGAACTTATGAAGTTCACCGAAGATTTGACCAAAGATTTGTTCCCTGATTTAGCAGACACCGATAAGAACCGCAATAACCCTGATAGCCCTTTAGACGGCTCGAACGCCTAAAAGGATTACTGCAAGGGTTTCAACGCTCAGATGCGTTTGATTATCCCGACACGGAATGGTTTTACTTTAAGTTTGCTGATCGGTTCGGCTGGACACCTGAACAGGTAGATGATTTACCTGCCGGGCGTGCAGATTGGTTGTTAGCAATCGCTGACACCGTAGAGCAGGTGAAGATTGAGCAGATGGAGCAAAAGTGAGCGACAACCTTCCCGAAGTAACTGCGGCTCTTAAGGCTTGGCAAACGCGTATGGATAAAGCAGGGGAACTTGCTGCTAGGCAAATCTCTGTTGCAGTATGGACTAAAGCTAAAGAACTTACTAGCCAAACAGTTAATCCACCTACTCAAACTAAAAATAGATTACGACACAATCCTCATATTGGCGGTGACGGAACTCCACCTAACTATGCAACAGGAAATTTGAATCGAAACATTCTTGCTAATCCTGTAATACGAGAAGGCTTTGGAACTTATATAGCAAGCGTTTCATCTAATGCTGAATATGCTCGCGCCGTTGAACTAGGCTCGTCACGATGGCTAAGTGGGGTAAAATACCCATATATGTATCCGGCGCGCGATGAAATCGTAAATTCCGGTAAAGCACGAATGATTATGACCGGGTTTATTAAAGCCGCAATGGGGGGATAGTAAATGGCAGGTGAAATCCCTAATCTTAATGTAGAAATCCTTGTTCAACTTACCAACCTAACAACTGCGGTCAATGAAGCCGTAACGGGCATGACTAAGATTTCTACTGCTGCTAAAGAATCATCAGAAAAGGCTTCATCAAGTTTTACCAAACTCAAAGATGTAATGCTGGGCGTATTCGGCGGAAATCTTTTGACTTCAGGTGTAATGGGGTTACAAAAAACCCTTGTAGATATGAACCAAGCAGTTCAAGATGCGCAGGTAGAGTCAAATCGTTTAGATACTGCTCTTAAAAATAGTGGCAACACTAGTACTTTTGTTAAAACACAAGTGGATGCAACGGTTAAATCTTATGCCAATTTAGGCTTTACTCACGCCCAAGCAGCACAAGCTATGGGTACTTTGGTTACTGCTACTGGAAGCGTTACCGAATCCACAAAGTTAATGTCTATGGCAGCAGATTTGGCTCGGTACAAGCATGAAGACTTAAACACGGCTGCGACAACCCTTGCTCGTGGCACACAAGGCTCGGTTAAGGCATTTAAGGAATTGGGCATAACCCTTGACACTACCCTTCCTAAAAACGAAGCCATAGCAAAAGCCTTTGACGAGTTAAATGACAAAATTAAAAATCAGGCTATTGCTTATACGCATACTTTTGCTGGCGAAATGGCAGTCTTAAAAGAAAGATTTAATGAAGCGGCATTAACTATTGGTAACGTGTTATTCCCAATTGTTACCAAACTTCTTGAAGCGTTTAATGATTTATTCAAAGTTATTAAACCATTTGCACCTGAATTACTGATATTAGCGGGAGTTGTCTTAACCGCAGTTACGGCAGTTAAGGCTTATGAGGCTGCAATGCGTACTGTTAAAGCAGTACAAGAGGCTTGGACTGTTGCTACCTATCTTTATGGCGGTGTTCAATTAGATGCAGTAGTAGCTACAGATGCTCAAACCGCTTCTCAAAAAGCATTAGCGTTTGTGCTTAATCAAAATCCTTGGGTAAAAGTTGTTGAAGTTATCGCTCTTGTAGTCGCTGCTCTTGTTGAACTTTGGAATCATAACGCCACCGTGCGAGACATTATGATTACTGTAGGCGAGTTTGGCATTAAAGCATTTGGTGTGATTATCCAAGTAGTAGGCGACCTTATAACTGCCATTATGAAATTAGTTACTGGGCCGATGAAGTTAATGCTAGAGGCTTTATCTTTTATACACGCTCCCGGTGCTAAGCAAGCACTAACAGACTTAAACGGGGCAATTAAGGACACAGGCACTTGGTTTGATAAAGCGGCAACCAGCGTTACCAACTATTCACAAAATCTTGAACAATTAAGAAAAGCAACATCTAGTTACGGTATGCAAACCTTAGATAGCACTCCTACGGCTGATACTGGAAACATTACTGGTAATGTTGCCGGCGGTAATGTTAATAAAGCTGCTAATGCTGCTGCTTCTAAAGCAGACAAGGCTCGCGCTGCTGAATTAAATAAAATAGAAACTTATCAAAAACAAATTGCTGCAATAGGCGTAACTTATTCTGAAAAAATGGCAACTATTGAACAAACACGCCTTGATGCAGAAACCAATGCTCAAACTAAACATTCTCAAGAAGTTTTAGATATTACAACTGCCTATAACGACAAAATTGCTGCAAATCAAAAAACTTATGATGATGCAAAAGCCTCAGCACAAGCAACTTATGATGAAAGTTATCAAAATGCCGTAGCGGACAACGCTCAAAAAATACTTGATATTCAAACTCAGTATGCTGATAAAGCAACACAACTTCAACAAACTGCTGCCGATAATCAACAAAAAATTATTCAACAGTCTATAGATGTAATGACCAATGCTTTTGCCAATGCTACAAAAATTGACTTAGGTACATTATTTACTGACAATGCTAGTAGCGCAGGTGGATTAGTAGCGGGATTACAAGGGCAACTTGATGCTGCTGTTCAATTACAAAAAGATGCTGGTTTATTAGCAGCCCAAGGCTACAACCAATCTTTTATTAACGAGGTTATTGCTCAGGGTCCAAAACAAGGCGATGCGCTTGCTCAATCTGTACTAAACGCTGCGCCTGCAACCCAAGATTCTATTAAATCGCTTTATTCCCAAATACAAGATGTTTCGCAAAACGGTCTTGATGCATTAGCGCAGCAAATGAACGATGGTACAAGTTTTGCTACAAAACAACTTGCTCAACAATATGCTCAAATAAGCGTAGATTTGAATACTGCTTTATCGGCAAATTCTGATGCACTTGCTAGCGCATTATCTCAACAACAAACTGCCTATCAAAAGCAATTAGATGCAGCACAAGACGCTTTGGATAAAGCCAACGCTGCTGCTTTGGCTACACTTGAAAAGGCTAATGCTGATGCCGCTGTTGCTAGAAATGACGCTTTAGCGAAATCTCAACAGGCTTTAACAGATTCACTTAATGCTGCTCAAGAAGCCTATAACAAATCAGTAGATTCTGTAACTGCTTCAACCTTAAATCAATTAGATACTCTTGAACAAAAACTATTATCGGTTTTGTCTTTACTTGTTGCTGTTGGTGGGGGTACTGGCAGTTCTAGCGCAAGCACATATCAGCCTAAAGTATCAACTTCGACTGGCGGGTCAGTAGTTTCAACAGAATATCTAAATACCTTGGCTGCATTTAACGCTAAGGAAAGAGCCGATACTGCTGCCTCTTTAGTAGTAAATCAAACAAACAACATTAACGGCTCAACCGCGCCTTCTGATATTGCTAACGCAACCACAAGTGCCATTACACTAGGACAAACACAGGGACTTATGACTAAAACACCAGTAGTTAGCACACAACGATAATGCCAACAGTAACCGCGCTCAATAACTATTCCTTTGCTTGGAATGGCTTTACCTTTGGTGGCACAAACTCGCCGTATCAAATAACTGCTGCTGACGGCATTACCAACCTGCCTACAATCCGCAATCAAGACGATACCCAAGGCTTTAACGATGGTATGTTCTCAGGTCGAGATTTCTTAGGTGGCAGAACGATTACCCTGACCATTCTTACTCTTTCAGGTCAGCCAAGCGTTCCTGTTTCAACCGCCCTAGCAAGCGGTTCTACGATCACCTACACAACAACAATCGCTCACGGCTATACAACAGGTCAGGTAGTCACCATCACAGGCGTTCTTTCTAGCGGTAATCCAACGGGTACTGCGGGTGCTGGATTTAACCGCAACTCTCAAACAATCAC
>Ga0214187_1000263_pt1 | contig 14622 bp, 15 predicted proteins | sample TroBogEpilimnion_4_FD_153025 | JGI IMG/M metagenome (GOLD analysis project Ga0214187, IMG submission 153025) | Freshwater microbial communities from Trout Bog Lake, WI - 24JUN2008 epilimnion | ecosystem: Environmental > Aquatic > Freshwater > Lake > Epilimnion/Euphotic zone | place: Trout Bog...
GTTCAGCAAATGTCGGGAGAGGACATTTGGGGACAATGATATGTGCACATGGGTCTAAATGCAATTAATTGCACCTATAATGTCCTTTTGACCTAGCGGTCAAGATGTTGGCCAGCTTGGTCGCCTGGTCTGAGGACACTGACCTGACTTCCGGTTTGGCAGTATACTCGATATGTGGCTGATACGTTGTTGGTCGATTTGGGTCACCCCAAGATGTATTATGTAACATGTCCATTCCGTTAATAACTTCCGTTAATAACTGAGCGGCTGAGCGGGCTGCTTATTTGACGCAAATTGGTAGTCGGCAAAGTACACTTGTGTGGTCACGGGCGGTGCGAATCTCTTGTCGGGTCCTCCGAAAAAGGTGCTGAGATCAAAGGTGTTTATGAGAGTGCTCGCACTGTAACGATACCTCACGCTGTTTATGGCTTGGGATGCGCCATTGACAGTCACAGACAAGAGACCATTGTATGCGCCTGGATCATTGAGTTTGATGTGTATCGTGACTGGATTCCATTGACCTTTTTTGTAAAACATGGTGGAGTTTTGCTTGAAAATATGTATTCCATCGGCGACTTCGCTGTTCGCTTGAACTTCGGGAGATTGATCGAGAACTGTCCATGGCAAGCTCCCATTGCCGCTACTGGCTTGCTTGAGGACTGGGTACAAATATGGAACTGCCTCGCCATTTGCTTTGAAGGTGAGACGCAGGGACGCCCCGGTGGTCGAGAAGTGGTCGCCTGATGAGGCTCCATATCCCATCAAGAAGCCTCCCAGCTTGCCCCCGACACTGTGCGTAGGCGTCGCAGTCCAATCAAACGTGTCTGCAAACCAGAGCTTGAATGAGACGGTCGCCTCGGTGCATGGAAACACTCCCGGTGGCGTCATGGAGAAATTGAGATTGACGCCGCCGCTGTGGATTTGGTTGGCTTGATATGTCGCCCCCCATGCTTGCAACCCTTGCCATGTCACAAGCGGAGGGATTTTGCTGCCCTTGATGCCCAGCTGTGCGACTGTCAACGAACGTAAGGAATTCTGGGGAGGTTGGACGGGAGGATTGGGACCGCCGCTCGGGTTGGGAGGAATTGGTCCGGGGCCAGGATCGGATGACGAGCTGCTGCTGCCAAAATTCAAATGAAACCATTGAGGTTCCTTTATGATGAGGACTGCAAGCACCACGACAAGTACAGCCGATATGGCAGACAAGACAAGTCCCAAGAGTGCTGCCGAGGACGACATAGGGTGACATGAGAAAAATACGTGCGCAAAGTCACATTGATCAAAGTCACATAGATCAGGCACACAAGTCACATAGATCAGGTACACAAGTCACATTGATCAGGCACACAAGTCACATTGATCAGCCATATCCACACTGCCACACTACCAGGGAGCCAAGTCAGTCACACAAGTCACATTCACTTCAAATTGAAACGCACCAATGTGTTATTGTGAGCCGCCGCCGCAGCTACCGCAGCCACCACAGCCTCCGCAGCCACCGCAGCCACCGCAGCCACCGCAGCCACCGCAGCCACCGCAGCCACCGCAGCCTTTCTCAGTCACGCGACCCAATGTACACCTGCTGCCATTACACCCGCTGCCATTTCGGTATGTGGGCACCTGTCGCCGCCTGACGGAGGAGCTCATGGCCATCGATACCTCCAGTTGCCCCAAAGACAGCGCGAGTGCCTTCAATTGGGAGAATTATGGCGGACCTCTTGGCGTCCTGGTGTATCGGCGCACCCACTTGCCATGCGGCACCCTGACCACCTCGACGCTGTTGTCAGACGACTGGGGACTGTCGACCGTGTGCGTTGCGTTTGACGACCCCATGGATGCTTTTCCGGGCATCAGGCTCACATACACCATGGAACCGACACTCGATCTCAAGGTGACACTCGAGGAGGACGGCGTGATGACCACCATGTACGACGGCCTTCCTTCTGACATGTCATGGGCATGCGGACATCCCTACATCTCCGGCGAGCGTTGGGACACCCTCATGACCTTTCACACATTCTTCACCAAACGCTTTGACATCTCGGTGTAATTCGAACATGCTGTCCAATGGAGCGGGAACCCCATGAGCCATTCGACCCACACCGGGTTTGTGAATCCAGAGCGCAAGTGGTTGGGCGTGCGTCTCTCGAAACGAAGCTGGGTCCCCAAATCATAGGCGCATCGGTGTGTGAGCACATTGACGCCGCTGTACCCTATGCAATGCCTGGGTGTCCCCCACGATGTGAAGTGCATGGGTTGTGTCCGTATGCCGCTTGTCATTTTGGGGGTCGCTTTGCCATCGCCAAATACTGTCGGGTCTGCCACCAACTCAAGTTGTGGAGGACCTTTGAGTCCACGAGGTCCTTCGATGCTCAGCTGGCCTTGCTTCCGATCGAAGAATGCCCCGTACTTGGGATTTGGCACGTGAGATATGACCGGTCGTTTCAATACGAATGTGGTAGCTGTCCTGAGGGTTTTGGCATCGATGCGGCACCCGGTCCACAACATGAGAAATGCCATGCGGGCACAATCGGGCACGACAGCATTCCCAAGCAGCGGGATACGGCGGCGTGGATCGACCGAAGATCCCAGAACCATTCGCGGCACAGGTTCCTTCTTCCACGAGTACCACGTCCATGGACACCGCAGCGTCAACCGTGTGCCGATCCGCGATGGCCTTACACCGAGACAAAACCATCTGTGGCGATGTTGTGGAGCGCCGACGCCATATGCGGGAATGACAATCCACCACAAGTGGTACCCCAATGCCGACATGGTCAATGTGACTTTGCGGATACCCAATTTCAGGATGCCAGGCACATTTTCCAGGAACAGGAAAGGAGGCTCAATCTCACGAACGAGTCTCACAACATGCCTGTACAACCCAGATTGCTCATTGTCGAACCCCGCAAGCTTCCCTGCAGAGCTGAAGCCCACACAGTTATGGACTGCTCGGTTATATACACAATACGAGTTGTCTATCTCAATCTCGAAATTGTACACCCATTGGTCTTCTGTTGTAGGTGTTGTCGTGATATCTTTAATAGGATACCACACGTAGCCATCTTCGATCGTTGCCCGACGGGTTCGTTGTAGGTCACCCATGATGCCGGAAATCTCGAATGAGTCGCGTTGATTGATTGTTCTTCCTAATATGTATCCTGTCGGGTTCCTTGTGTATTTTTTAACGGAAAAGATTTTGCCGAGTTTGGCCGTGACGCGTTGCATTCCAAGCGCGATGTCGACAGAGACGGTGCCCATTCTCCAATTGATGGCTCCTGACCGCGTCGAGCGTTTTGATCCATCAGCCGCCATGTACCCATCAAAAAAGTGAGTGAGCAGATGTATTGGGGCTGCCAGAACCCAATCCGGAACTTTCTTACCATGTGCGTACTTCCCAAAATCTTGCAATATCGTCCACCACGCTTTGCTCGACGCACAGTACTTCGTGCAACCTTGGTTCACCTCGCCTTTTGTCACCCGAAGAGCTTGCGTCAATTTTTCGGCAATGATGTCTTCGTGTTTGTGAGCCACTGCAAATACGATTGCATAGTTCAAGCGAGTTTTCCCCGTCTTACTTTTCTTAGTCGAATGTGTTGTCCAACCATCTCCCAAGTAATACCCCATCATCCACCAATGTGAAGGATCATCCAATACGGTTGTTTTGGTAAGGCCGTGCGGCATGTCCACATGAAAGGTGGGGATTTCAGAGCGAGTATCGATGGGCATACCCACAAAGTGTTTTGGTGTCAAATCCTTGGCAGGTACAAACTCTGGGTTGCCACCATGTACCCTGGCATAGAACGGGTGCTCCTCGGTGCATGTGACCGGACAGTGGTGATATTTGTTATTGACGTGGTATAATGTAGAGCCAGGTCGTATCAAGGTGCGTTGCAATTCCCGGATTCGACGCCATGTGCCCGTGTGTGAGAGGACCATATCCTCATCGCGCACAGCTTCGATCGGTTTCAGACCATTGTATGTATTGACCAGCGTCCCAGCAACAAAACACGGCACGCCGCCCACAATGAGATCCACGGTGCCTTTGAGAGGAGCGCCTTTGAGTGTGCACACGTCTCTGTGTATGGGCGCCCGTGGCAGCTTGCCTTGTTTCATGAGGTTTTCAAGCACGCATGTGGCGATAGGATCTTTCTCGCAGTACGAGACCGGGCGTGCCAAGCCGCTGAGAGCATGCGTGAGACCCCCGATACCACTGAAGAGGTCCAGGCTTTTGAGCATTCTTTAATGAAAGGTATTTTTACACATGTTTGACCATGACAAGAACATCCTTCTTCCCGCCCGCAGTATTCTCGACTGTGTAGCCCCGTGCCTCATAATATGGCCGCATATATGGTTCACACCACAACCGTGACGAGTCAAACCCCATGGATGCACCATATTTCTCCGCAAATCTGAGGAGGGTCTGTGCGTGTCCTTTGCGCCGGTGCTTTTTCTGGACGTACAGCTGACTGATGAAGGGGTACATGTTCTTCCTATCGACGGCGACGGTCCCGATAAACTCTCCCGAAGGTCCAGTCATCACATAATAGGTATCGCCACTCGTCGACCAGGTGCGTTGGATGTACTGGCGGTCATAGCCCCATTCGCTGTCCATGTGACGTCCAACTTCCATTTGAGTTTCCTCGGTGCACTGTGAGAACGGTTGGATGGTATACTCTGGTGTCGATTCGGTCATGGGGCACACGAGTCCAGAGTCCCATTGGTACGCACATCCAGGCGCATATGAATCTGGATTCTTCGAAGATACAAGAACCAGGAGTGCCACTGCCGCCATGACACTCAAAAGTATATGCTTCATGCTTCAGACAGAGGAAAAATGTTCTTGCAACTCGGCCAGCGTGATGCCTTCTTTGATGTTGACCAGCGTCTTGGTGTACGTCAGCATATCATTGGCCGTTGTCTTGTCCCGCCGAGCACACAGGACGTGCCATGCTCCATTGGACGACTTGGGCGATTCACACTCGACAATATCTCCAGGACTGATTCCCGGAGGAATGCTGTGTAATCTGCCGATCCCCACATGGGTCCGTTTGGCCGCATCATAGACCCCCAACTCCAGGCCGTCGTTGCCGATGAGGAAATCGATGGTGTGACGGGTCTTGAGTTTGAGGAGATCAGGGCATCGTCCAGGACACGGCGGAGTCATTTCTGGCGTGAGGATGAGTCCATCGATCGCGTATGCCATGGCCTTGGCGTTCGCCATCTTCATGTACACATCCCAGGCCGTGATGGCGATGAAATCCTTGGCTCGGACTCGGAGACAATCTTGAGCGCGCGCTTGGTATGGCTGCATAGCTCGTGTGAGACATGCGATGCGCCTCGACAGTGGTCTGGTACTCACCGGGCTGCCACTCAGCACATAGGCATCGAAGCACAGCAATTCCCACACGTTGTCCAAACGGTTGAAAGCCACTTCGCAATCGACCACAGATCCTTGGAACATGGCAGTGGTCAGCGCTTGAAGAGGCAGCAAATACACCGCCATGGTCCTGTCGATCAAACAGCACACGTCGATGGAGCCGTCATTGGAGCCGAGCCGGGTGCACATCATCAGCGCACGCACGCCATCTGTCTTCTCGCACAACCAGTACATTTGCGACTTCAATTTGGGGTAATCGGCGCGTTCCAATGAGCACGGATTGGGTCCTGGGAATCGGCGCGTATCCTTGGTACCCATAAGTTCCGAAAGGTGTGCGAGGAGTGCATCCGGCTCGACAACGCGGTGCAGAGGCACGGTGCCATGGAAAGGTTCAATCACGGTACGCATGGTGTTCACTGGTGTTCACAAATGAACTGTGTGGCCGCTTTAAGTTCATTATAGGCGTTCAGAGGCGTTTGTACATGAGGATGTATGCATCTCTCTGAATCACATGATTGATATTTTCCATGCGTTGACTGCTCTGATCGTCCAGCAGGAACCACATGCCATTTGCCTCGCAACACGCCGCATAGTGTCCTTGGCTCGTGGTGCCCCGATGCAGACACACCGCAAAGAGCTGGTAATGATGATGCACCTGCTCGGATGCCGTGTGTGTGCTGAGATTCAGTTCGAAGGGGTAATCCACAAACTTGTCCAACTTGGTCGCCGAGCCATCAAACCGTTTGAGATGCATGATCAGGATGCGTGGCAGGTAGGTGAAGGTTTTGGTCAGGGTCACCGGCATGGTCCTGGCGCCTTCCTTGTACTCCAAAACTGTCTCGGGTGCCATGAAACGCTGCACGCACCCAGTCAGCGCCGATGCATCGCTCACCGCGAGAGACAAGGACGTGAAATGATCGTACGTCACACTGGTGTACCCCTCGCCCTCCACAGTCACTCGAATCTGTCCTCGGAACACCTCGGATATCACCGAGCATTCCTGTTTCAGCGAGGCCATCCATTCGGAGCCCGACACGCTGGCATCTTTGGACACCGCCACATCGCCGGGCTTGAGACGAGACATGCCCTCGTGCAGCTTGTCCAGGAGGCACACCATGGCTTCGTGAGCATCGTGTTGTTGGCCGGGTTTGAAGCTCCGTGTGGCCTTGCAAAACGCATCGTAGAGAGGTCGGATGTCCGCGACGTCACCCTGAGCCCCGCTGTTCCAATACGATCGGACCAGATCCACAAATGCATGACTGACGGTGCTTGCGCCCTTGCGTTTCGGGTTGAGGTCCGGTGGGCACTGCAGGCAATAGTTGGTCGAGTTGGGCGAGAAGAGGAGACATTGCACGGCAGCATTGAAGAAGCACGTTTGCCCGAGATTGTCCAGACCCTTCATGCGTCTCTAGGTGGTCGCAGGGTTTAAATTCTTGGGTTCTTCCAAAGATGCTCAAGCTGCGCCAGCTGGGCTCCGGCAAATATTCGGATTGCTTCCGTGTCAGCGATGGGCACTCGCGGCTCGCCCTGAAAATCAGTTATTACAGGGACTCGACGATAGAAACTGTGACGTCATTGGCGGAGCATGGCGACCTGTACGCCGCATATGTTGCCAAAGACCAGGATGCGGTCTCGGTGTCTGCCGCCATAGCCGATGTGGCCAGCACCATGAGGGAACACCGCGTCACGCCACACATTGTCGAAGTGTACGCCGAGGCGGATGCCAAAGATTTGCCGAGTCGCTTGGCACCCCTTCTGAGAACGCGGCTGCCCACCCTGTCTGCACGCCAAGCCAAGTTCTCGCACATTTGTCTCATGGAATTGTGCGCGTGCACCTTGGCTTCCTTCGTCACGCGGTCCAGCTGGGCCACAGATCGCGTGATGAGGTGCTTGATATTTCAGGTGTTGTACACGCTGGTGTGTCTCCAACAAGTGTTGCCCGGTTTCAGACACAACGATTTATCAACGACCAATGTCCTCATACGGAGATTGCCGCATCCACAGTCGACGCGGTACACCTACGAGGGCACCAGCGCGGTCACTGCCGACATGCCATTTGCCGTTGCCCTCGCCGACTTTGATTTCACGCATGTCCCGGGTCACGAGGTCCTTGCCAATGAACGCATCCTGGGCAAACGGTACGGTATTGGCCAAGAACCCAACGAAGGATATGATACGCACGTGTTTCTGTCCACGCTGAAGAAAGCTGCCGCATCGACCAGTCACCTGCCACACACGAATTCCTTTTTGAAGACGTTGAAGTTTGAGTCCACATGTCGTCCAAAGCATCGAGCGGCGCATCTTGATCCCTCGATGGTGTTGCGCCACACATACTTTGACCCCTTGCGAGGATCTGGCGCCACGGTGTCTGCTGCATACTGCTTACCGACCTAGCTTACCGACCTAGCTTACCAACCTAACTGCGGCCTAGCTTGGAGTCCAGCACAGAGACCAGTTTGAACAGGATCTTGTTCTGCTTCTCAAGTGTTTCCTGGATTGATTGCACCACATCCACCAACGGCAAGCCATCTTCGGTCACAAACAGTTGGCTCAGTTGCTGCAAGGGATCAAACATATCTTCATCGTCGTCGTCATCAACATCGTCAACGTCCTGATCATCATTATCATCATCATCATGTCCATCGTCATCGATCACATCAAGCTCATCAAGCCCGTGTTCATCGAGTTCACCCAGACCGTGAGGACCGCCAGGACGTTCGGGGCCGGGAGGGGGGGCAGGGGGCTCAGTCACGCCCACTTCGGCGTCTTGGTCCAATTCAATGATTTCAGGGGTCGGGTCAAGAGGCACTGGTGGCACTGGTGGGGCGGATACGCGGGACTTCCTGCCAGTCATTGCTCCTGCCGCTCATTTTTTTCATCGTCACTGAACGCGGCACCATCACCGCAACCATCACCGAACCCATCACCGCAACCATCACCACGACCATCACTGAAACCATCACTGAAATCGCTGTATTCGTCGTCCATCCATAACTCGGGTCCCGCATAGACCGGCATTTCACTGGGTCCGCGCCGAGAGTGCTGCGTGGTGCGTCGCCTGAGGAATTCGGGGTGACTGTCTGGAGAGCTTGCGAGAGACGAGGTTGATTCGACTGCCAGGGCATCATCTTCAAAGTCGGTTATATCTGTGTCTTCATCGGCATCATGTGTCTCCAGAGCTTCGCGCATCAAGTACTCGTATTCATCGCCGTCACCGCCGCCAAGTGCATCTTCCTCATCTGATCCGTGCTCATGTTCATCATCAGGCGCTGGCGGCTGCGGTGTTTGCTTGGAAGGCCTGAAACTCGCATGGGTCGTATGATCATCATATGCTTCAACTGGCCCCCCTGCTGCTTTTGATACCTTGGGCTTTGATGTTTTTGAGGACTTGACAGGGTGTACAGGGTCATTAACAGGGTGTACAGGGTCATTGGCAGGCTTGATAGGCTTGATGTCAAAGTAGGCCGCCAGCATGGTCGGGGTCAACAGAAAATCTTGGTACAAATAAACGCGAGAACAACAAAACGCAGCTTTAAGTGCTTCACAGAGTTGATAGAGTTGACAGAGTGCTTGACAGAGTGCTTGACAGAGTTGACAGTTTCCGCTTCTTGCCCTGGAACACGACCTGCACGACCACATGGGAGTATTGACACGATATGGCACGGCACAATACAGCACAGCACTCAACGGCACGGTATGGCAGGGTACACAAGGGTACACACCGCGGTGGGAAGCATGTGGATAGCAATGTCTCTCCAGCACGTCCATGCTGCCAGGAATATGTTGGAATAGTCTTTGCTCAGCAGTCGATCGCTGGCGTATGGAGACCGGACGCGATACCAGCTCTCAAAGTATGCAGGAAAGTTCTTGTCAATATAGCCGTCCATAACAATCTTGATGTTTGTCTGGCGATTGAGAACCCAATGCCACGCGCCAGGCTCCACAAACACAGCCATGCCATCCGCCTGCTCTAACCGAATCATGGACCCGGGCTCCTTGGCGTGCATCCGTGCCAAGAGGGCGTCCAGCTGATCTTCTGTGTACTGCTCGCTCAGCACATGGTCGTTGTCAAATCCCTGCACGACCAAGAACACCACGCCGAAAACACCACACATCAGGGGCAACACGCAGACGCAACACGCAGACGCAACACGCAGACGCAACACGCAGACGCAACACGCAGACGCAACACGCAGACGCAACACGCAGACGTACCAAGTCCCGCAGACATGTGACTGCCTGGGAAAGCTTGGAGGCTTTGATGATGTACCACAGTGCAAGTGGCTTGTTTGGATCGATGATGACACCATTTTTCGACCTCGAATTAGAACCCTGAACTTGGAACCAAAGCACATTCACATTCAAAACTCACAAATACGCGCGAATCTGCCACAACTACAAATCAAAAACCCAACACACCTCTGTGGGGTACAGCGCCTTGGCCACATTGACTCCTTGCGTCCCATCAACATGGCCAGAGCAGCTGAGCCCAGATCTCAGGAGCTTGGGGGTGCATCCAATGAGCAGTAATCGACCCCATGAGTCCTGCACAGTCACACACAGTCACACACTCGCACACTGTCACACAGTCACACACAGCCACACACAGTCACACACAACCACACACAGCCACACACACTCGCACACAGTCACACACAGCCACACACAGCCACGCACACACGAACACCGGACAAGGCAAAACGCACCTGGAGATCAGAGAACATTTCGCTTTCTGTGAAAGGGTCAAACACGTCTGCCAGTTTGTTAAAGTCGGTCGCCATGGAACTCGTATTGTCCTCAAAGACCAAAGGCACATCAATCTTGCCGTTGACATCAATTGTCTTGAAAACAGACTGCACAGGTAACGGTCTGGTCAGTGCACGATGAAGGCACCCGCGCCATCTGACCATGCGAGTGAATTTTGTTTTGGCATACCTCCTTGGACCCGTCGAGTTTTCGGTAGACGCTCTCGACGTGCTTGAGCGTGAGATGTTGCCCTGGTGGGACGATGGTGTAAAATGGATCGTATGGAAAGGACGCCACACACCTCGAGTCAGGGACCTGCGACACCCGACACATGACACATGATCAATAGGCCTTCATACACGGACGCACACAGACACACACGGACACACACATGCACACCGCACCTGATCAAGCGAGGGGATGCTGGGGTGTATCAGCGACTCCAGAGTTTCAAGCAAATGAATCAGTGCCCGGATCTCCACTGTGGGTATGGTGCACACAAAGGTCCACGCCTTATGCCGTTCACCGTCAAGCAACGTGCACGCAAAACAGTATGCAGTGTGAGTGCTGTACACCACGCCTCGCTCCTGCAGACTCAGCAAATTAGACTCAGTAAGTCAGTGGAGTCAATACGAGTCCACACCACGCACAGCACGCACGCCACGCACGCCACGCACCACAGCACCAAACGGTCGCGGCCAGCAATTGCACTTGACACATGAGTCGGATGATGCAGATATGCCGTGTGCGTTTCGAAGGGCACGCTTCAGGTTTGCAATGGTTTCTGATATGTTGCCCGTCGCAGAAGCTGTATACGCCAAACTCCGAAGACGTCCTAGATTGGTACTCTGCACCCGGTTCAAACACGTGCCTTCACCCGAGTTCTGCGCGTCCAGATCACTCTAGGTCACTCCCGTCCGACCGACTCACCGCGACACATATGTGGCTATACTGTTCCAGCACACTCTCCAGATCATGTGATGAAGCACCCGCGTAGTCATGGGTAAGGATGTGTGTCCATGCATCCCACTGGCCGTGAATGAGCGCCCGACACGCCTCAAAATCCGCTGAGGCGACACCTGCCGTCAAGAGGAGCGGCCATCCTGCCGGCGGGACGGCGACGCCCAGCCAGACCAAGCCTATGTCCAGCAGGAGCACTTGTGCGGCCAGCAAATAGCGCGCTTCTATGTGCACAGAGCAAGAAGCAAACTGCACAGCGACTTTTTGTTGGCCGCGCGCGGTGTGCAGAGTGTGCAGAGCCAGCGCCCAGAGCACAAACTGAAGTGCTGCCAACATGCTGGGAGGTTCGCGCGGAATGAGGCCGCCTCAGCTGTGATCCGCTGCCGCCTCAGCTGCCGCCTCAGCTGCCGCTGCCCAAATCCTACTACACCAGTCTACACCATGGTGTCCCCCAGCTGCACTGGAGGTCCTATTTAGGACTAAGGGTCGAAAATCGAGGCTGCGTCCGCGGAAGCTTCACTTGACAAGTCACCTCCGAAAGGCATCTATTTAGGCATCTCGCCGGCGGCCTCAATTTTGCGATTTTCATTGAGCGATTTCCAGCGATTTCCCACCGCAATTTCTCGCTACCACAATGGTGTCCTCTGTGTTGAGCATGCTTCAGCAAGTGATGTGCTATGCTGCCACCATCACCCTGGCCGAGTGTGTGTTTACTTGCACATTCCAGTGCGCCAAGGGCATGCACAGCCTCAAGGATGCACTGTGGGCTGCATGGCTGGTCAAGGCGGGCGGGCTCAAGGGCGCTCCTGCTGCCGCCGCCGACCCTACTACCGCCGCTGCCGCCGCCGCCGACCCTACTACCGCCGCTGCCGCCGCCGCCGCCGCCAGGCCTACCGATACGACGACGCCCATGGTGACCGAAACCATTAATGGATATGGGACGATGAATGTGTCCAACATGAAGTGGCTGAAGGCTTTGTTGGAAACCTGCCTCACTTCTCCCGGCCAGTCACCTCAGCTGCTCGACATTCTGAACGTGGTCGCTGAAATGAATGACGCCCCAAGCACGACCGCATGCACTCCTGCTGACATCAAGCGCTTAGAAAAACATGTTCAACGGTGCAAGGTGGATATTGACTTTGATTTTCGGCTGGAAGGTGGGCTACGGCTTATGTGCTGCTGCCGCCCCGCTGCCGCCCGCTGCCGACCCGCTGACTGTTTGGTGCAGAAATACACTCGCACAATATCACCTTGGATGATGCAACTTTCTGCCTCGGCACCTCCCCCCGTGACCTGGACTCAAAATTCGTGGCCTTGACCGATGCTCTTATGTTCTACATGGTACGCAAGAAGATCGCCAATCTACCTGTCTACGCACTCAACCCTCAAAATTTTTATCATAACTGGGACGCTGTCAATGAACTGGATTTGGAGTTCAACGAGGATGATGCCGCTGCAAAACTGCGCCCTGTTCTGCAAACGGTATGATGTGCATCACTGTGTTCCAAGTGACATACTGATACATACTGACACATAGATTACGTACATGATGGCATTTTTGTCGTGCAGTATTTGGACACGCGAGCAGATTGGATTTATGAGAAATACAGCGATATACCTGTCTGTGAGAAACTGTTTTTTATTGTTTATCAAAACGTCTATTTTGGTGACAATCACGGATCTGCCCAGTCGGTGAGTGCTTGGGCTTGTGTATCAGCCAGCCAGTCTGTATCTTGTGTATGTTGTGTATCATGTGTATTATGTGTATCGTGTGTTGATCATCAGGCTTTGGATGTGTAGGCACTGACCATCACCAAGTCGAGCCATGGTCGCGGTGGGTCAGACGGCAGCGGTAGCAGTCGACAGGCGGCAGCGACAGCAGCGACAGCAGCGACAGCAGCGACAGCAGCGACGGCGGCGACCGGGCAGGAATACCGCGGAGACCCCGAAGACCCCGAAGACAGCCCTGAGTTTGCACGTGCGACGCGGTGGATTCGGTCAAGTTTTTCAGACTATACAAACAAGGTACGCGTACGTGTGTGCTGCGTGTATCTACATGTATTCTTATTTTGAATGGCATTATGCTGTATTGGCTGCAGGATCGACTTGATGCCTTTATTTCAGATTTCCAGCTGGACGACATTGTGATAAAGCATTCGGGAAATGGCCGGTACTGTGGCAACTACGCGATTGGTGATACGTCTCTGCCTAGATTGCTCATTCATATTTCGAAAAATATTCCATCTGATGCACCGCTCTTTGGACTGGCGAATTGCTTTGTGCTCGCTCTGGATCGCGACATCACCCTTCACATACACAACAAAGAAGGACACAAGAGGTACTTTCAGATGGACGAGATCATCCATGCATCAAAGGGTACATTCCTAGATTTTCTGTCGTCCTCTTCTCCTGCTGAGATTGCCTCAAAGTTCAAGGAATGCACTCAGGAGGAGGAGAAGTACACGCGAGCTTTGCAAATCATGGTCTTCAGGCTCAAATCATCCATCAAACCCAGTGACCAGGGATCTGCCAGCATCCGTGAGTTTTATTTTATTCGACTTTATACTGTCTGTTGTGCTGCTCAAACTCCTCACCTTGCCACACCTTGTGCACGTTTTTGGTCCATGCAGCTGCTGCCAAGCGACCCAGGCTGATGGCTCGAGATGCACCGAATTCTCCTATGAACGGCCAGTAGCCAGTTTTTTCTTGTGTTTGCGTGTGGTTCCTGTTTCTGTGTGGTGCCTGTTTCTGTTCGTCTATTATTTTTCTGTGCAGATGTCATGAGTAACATATTTGGATCGAACGGGAACAATGGGGGCAGCAGTTCGACATTGATCATCGTGCTCCTTGCCCTGGCGTGCTGCTGCTGTCTCCTCAGTTGCATTGTCCCCGTTGGGTTTTATGTGTTTGACCAGCAATTCAAGGACTGGGTGAATTCATTTTTCGGCGGGAACACTCCTTCGAGTTCAGCATCGACAGGCACGGGCCCGCCAGACTCAGGCAATGCTCAGATCCCGTCTCAAACCTCTCCTCCGCCATCATATGCAAGTCTTCAAGCACTTCAAACATGTCCTTTTTCATACCAAACTCGTGATGCAACAGGGAAGTGTGTTGGGTGCCCCAAGGAACGACCAGTGTGGCGACCAGTGAACAATGTGTGGGGATGCAATTTGCCCTTGCCGAAACCTGGCACAACTGGAATACCATTCGCACCAGCCTGTCCATTTGGGTACAAGAAAAATACAGCAACCAATGTCCCAGCAAGCAAGGCATGTGTGGAAAAGAATGGATCCAGCATGTCATACAAACCAGAGGAGGTGGTGCAAACCTTTAGCAAGTGCACAAACAGCTTGGCTCTTGCGTGCCCTCCCGGATCCCACTTCAACAACACAACACGGACCTGCCCTTATGATGTTGTCACAAACCCGAATTCCCTTAATGCAAATATGGTCACAGTGAGTTGCTAGTCAGACTGGTGTAGACTGGTGTAGACTGGTGTAGACTGGTGTAGACTCGTGTAGACTGGTGTAGACTGG
>Ga0214187_1000292_pt1 | contig 13942 bp, 17 predicted proteins | sample TroBogEpilimnion_4_FD_153025 | JGI IMG/M metagenome (GOLD analysis project Ga0214187, IMG submission 153025) | Freshwater microbial communities from Trout Bog Lake, WI - 24JUN2008 epilimnion | ecosystem: Environmental > Aquatic > Freshwater > Lake > Epilimnion/Euphotic zone | place: Trout Bog...
CCTGAAAAAGAAAAAATATCAGTGACCAGGTATCGGGGAAAACAGAATGGATATCAACTTGAAAAAACTCAAGAGAGAAGTGGCGACGCATCGGTTCAATGGAAGCAAGGCTGAGTTGCGCCAGACATTGCATTGGGCCCATGCATCTCTCGAAGCACAAGAACGGGAACTTGCGTGGCAATGTCTCACCGCCCGATCGACAAAATCGAGGGAGACCAAGACACTGTGTAAACGCCATGCGGGCACATTGTTAAAACTCCAGGAAGTAGCTCAACTGTTGCGGTTTGTTGCATAGCTCAAAGTGTGGCATGGAAGGATGTGGGTTTGGCAACTTCCAAGCGGGTCGCCAGATCAGCAAAGTTCCCACCAGATTCAATGAACGTCAATGCTGCCGTGGTCCAATCGCTGATATGCTCGTGTTGTCCATATGCAAGAAGCAAAGCCTGCATGATGGGTGAGGTCTTGATGACCAAATTTCCAACTGCTGGTATTTTTTTGGACAATGTGTTGCGGAAGGTCTGGTCTTTGGGATCAAGTTTGAGTTTCGATTGGGCATCGAGTGCATTGAGAGCATGCAGAGCTTGCACAATTTGTTGAGAGATTTGTGGAGACACACCGGGTACGCGATCGGAAAAGTATGTGGGTCCAATCACGCGCACGGGCGAGACATGCATCGCACACCTGACATGAGATGCTTGTAGGGTCGCGAGATGTTGCTTTGCCTCAGTTTGTGATTCAATGTCCTTTTCCATGACGATGTAGACAATCGGGGGAAATGATGGGTCGTTGGGTGGAATGACGCCGTGTGTGCTCACCTCCGAAATGATGCCAGTCCATTTCCAAGGGATGGGTTTGTGCTGATCTTTCAAGTAGGAGATGAGACCAACTTCCAGACCACCACCGGCCGATGCGCCACCCAGGATGACCGGTTTGGACGCAAGGTTGTGTTGCTTGAGGAAGGTTGTGATGATATTGATCAGGGGCTCAGGGTCTCCGGCGCCGAACGACCAGCCAAGGACAGCCAAGTCACGTGGTGTGGGCACAAGGATAGCATACCCCTTGGCCAAGGCTTGTTTGGTGTGACTGACATCTTCGGGAAATCCATAGCATTCCGGGTGTTTGAGACTTTGGGGCCAGAACCCTTGGGCGGTACGATCGCATCCATGGAGGAAGACCAGGGTACCTTTGGGATTCGGTGGGATTTGGAAGTAATGCGTCCGAGCCTCACACACAAAGGTGGTCGGGATCAGATTCGCATCTGGGTTGACTTTGGGAACTGGGGTGGACATGGGTACCCGGAGGTGGTCATACCCCAGATATTATTTTGGTTCGGGTGTCAGAAATCCTGATTGAATTCAATGTGTGTCGACATATTAATGCCTGACTTAGCATACTCACTCACTCGGCGCTCGAAGAAGTTGGCTACTGATTGCAAACTAATCATCTCCATGAATCCGAACGGGTTCTGCACATTATACACTTTGTCAACGCCGAGAGCAAAGAGCAACCTATCAGCCACAAACTGGATATAGGTTTTCATGTGATCTGCATTCATCCCAAGCAGACCGACCGGCAACGCATCAGTGACAAACTCTTGCTCTATCGCCACAGCATCCTTGACGATCTTCACAACAGTTTCAGGATTCAACTTGGTCTCGAGTTTGGAGTACAATAAACACGCAAAGTCGGTGTGAAGACCTTCATCTCGTGAAATGAGTTCGTTTGAGAACCCGAGTCCAGGCATCTTTCCGCGAGATTTCAGCCAAAATATCGAGCAAAAGCTGCCACTGAAGAAGATTCCTTCCACACAGGCAAAAGCAACTAAACGCTCAGCAAACGACTTGGAAGATTCAATCCATCGTAGAGCCCATGCACTCTTCTTTTGGATTGCTGGGATGGTGGTGTGTGCCGCAAAGAGCCTGGCTTTCTCAGCTGGGTTTTTGACAAAGGTATCGATGAGCAATGAATATGTCTCGCTGTGAATGTTTTCCATCATGATTTGAAATCCGTAGAATGCACGTGCTTCGGGGATCTGGACCTCACGCATAAACCGCACAGCCAGATTTTCGTTCACGATGCCATCAGCAGCAGCAAAGAAGGCCAGCACATGACCGATAAAGTGACGCTCGCCATCATTCATTGCAGCCCAGTCTGCTAAATCTCCTTGTAAATCTATCTCTTCAGCGGTCCAGAAACTCGCTTCGGCTTTCTTATAAAAGTTCCAGATGTCCGGGTGACGAATTGGGAAGAGAACAAAGCGATCGGGGTTGGGTGTGAACATGGGATCCGTACCGGTCATACACCACCGCAACACATTAATCTCAGGAATCCTGCATTTAAAGGAACTCACTTTGGAACAAGCATGCTCCATCCGGCCGTGGAGGCGCTGTTAAAGCGTCCACAATGGGCTCAGCGTACGCCCGAGTGGTACGCCAAGCGCCGGGAATTGCTGACGGCCTCCGATGTCGCATCGAGTCTTGGCATCAAACCATATGCATCGTACAAAGGAGACATCAGAGCCGATACGCTGCTCAAAAAGCTGGAGAATGCACCGTTTGGCAACATGTTTACGGCGCATGGTCAAAAGTACGAAGACGAGGCACGTGACAAGATGGCAGAGGCGCTTGGGGTGACATGCCTGGATTTTGGCCTCCTTGTTCACCCCGAGCACCCTTGGCTGGCTGCGAGTCCGGATGGAGTGACGACAACGGGTGCATGTGTTGAAATCAAGGCTCCATTGAAACGCGAGATTATTCCGGGGCATGTGCCACACCATTATTATCCACAGTTGCAAGTCCAGATGGCAGTGTGTGGCTTGAAATCCACTATTTTTGCACAATACAAACCTGCACACATCACGGCAGATAAGAAACCTTTTTTGGACATTGCCATCGTCGAATATGATCCTTTGTGGTTCAAAGACAATTTGCCCAAAATGAAATCCTTCTTCGATGAGTATATGGACCGCCTGCCAACATTTGTTCCCAAGCCCCTCCCGCCCGCCCCCGTATGTTCGATAGTCGACACTCTTTATTCCTGAGGCTTTGGAGTGTTGATGGCTGCGAGGTCTTCCATCATACGTGTGACCCGAGATTTGATGTACCCATCGACAGGCAGGAATTTAGCCCACGATGGAACGGTCGCCGTCTGATTGAATGACACCATGGTGCGATCGGTGTTGATTGGTATGAGGTCCCACGCACCCTTGACCTCGGCGATGGCACCCGGTGGAGTGGTGAATTCAATCCGGCGTCCTGCTCCTTGATTGATGACCCGTTTGTGAAACATTTGTGGGAACCGAAAGAATCCGATGCGGGCAGGAAACGCGACTCTCACAGATCCATCTGCTTCCTGTCCAAAGTGTGTGTAATGCCCGATATCTCTGAACACCGAGGCTTTGTCCCGCTGTGTATGTGCTTCTACAATCTGCTGAGGCGTCGCACCCACGATCCCAGATGCGTTGACAACATGCACTCCATGTTCAAAGACTGCGGTGAATGATGGTGAGTCCACGCCACGCATCATATGCCATGCATGCATGTAAAAAAAACACTTGATGAAACGCAGACCCGCGAGATACGTCTACGAGATACGTGTACCACATTTTTTTATGCACGTGCACTACACGACGCTCGACATGACCAGTGCGGCCGTCATATCCCTCGGTGTTCACGCTGTGCTCGCGACCGCATACGCTGCCCGAGTCGTGTCATGTGGCACCTTTGTCTCTGTGACAGCATGGATGTATGTGGTCTTGGGCATGGCGTATGTGCTGCGGCGGAGTTTTGAGTTTGGCACGCAGATCGGTCATCGTCTCAAGCGGCCAGACTGTGAGTAAAAAAAGCTTGGCTTGTGGTACACGGTACACGCATGCTCTTGATAGGACTGGCAGGGGCCAAACGTGTGGGCAAGGATGTGGTGGCCTCGATGCTCTGTGAGAAACATGGGTTCACGCAGTACGCATTTGCGAGTCCATTGAAGACATTGTGCCAGGACCTGTTTGGATTGACAGATCAGCAGGTGCACGGCTCACTCAAAGAGGTCCGCGATCGCCGGTACCACATGACTCCGCGCCAAATATTGCAGCAGGTCGGTACGGATTGCATTCGCACGATTTCACCCACACATTGGTTGGACGCCTTTGAGAAGCAGCTCGTGGCCGAGTCGCGGTCCAAAGTTGTGGTCTCTGACGTCCGATTTCAGAATGAAGTGGACCTCATCAGGAGATTGGGTGGCCGGGTCTTTCTCATTACCAGGGAATGCTGCGAGGTGTGCGATCGACATGTCTCAGAGCAGCAAGTGTACGGTCTCAAAGGTGTGACGGGAACGATTCGGAATGCAGGCACGGTGCAAGACCTCAAAGATCAGGCCGAGCGTGCTTTGGGCCAGTTTAGACCATGAAATCAGCCGTAGTTTTATTAGAGAACGCTGAGATCAAGCACATCGATTGAGTTTCCCCAAAAGTTCCCGACAAATGCCATGTTCAAATTGTGCTGATTGATGATGACGTCCCGAGGAAACCCGTCGCCCTTGAGTGTCTTCAGGATGTTGCCACTTTCGGGATCGACGATGTGAATGGATCCTTTGCTGTTGTTTACCCATCGATTCGAGGCGGTTACCACCAGTTTGGGTCCACTTGCGACCGAGATGCCAACCCCGACCGTGGATGGTCCCATATTGGGAATGATTTTCACGATGCTTGGTCCAGTTCCATTGATCAGGTACTCGGCAGACACGACAGCGACTTCGCCCTTGTATGGTGCAACTGTTGGTCCGCGGACAGATACATAGACGTGTGGAGCACCTGGGAGATGATCTAATCGAACCGGTTGAATGCCGACCCCAGCCGACCGAATTCGCTGGAATGTCGTGATGTCGGCAACTTGAACGGATCCTTGCCAAGAAAATATGGTGGAACCGGCGGCTTGAGGGGCATACTTGTCGGTCTCTTTGGCATATGCGACGAGTGTCGGAGTGAGGAACTTGATACCTACCGTGGACCCAATACCTGTGTGGATGCTCCCTTTCAGTTTGCCAGTTGCAACGTCGAGGACATACACCCAATGCGTGTTGTCGGGTTTGTCAGCGGAGTTTTCGTGTGCACCAACGAGCGTCTTGCCATCTGGTGAGAATGCCGAGAAGAATGTGGACCCGCTGATTTCTCCCATTAATTCAGGGGGATAGATGGAGTGTGTCCATACCTCAGCCTTTGTCATGGGCTCGTTCCAGTTTTGGTCGACAACCTTTTGGAGGTCGTACAAATTCATCTTTCCATTTATACCCGCCGCAAGTTTGGTGCCGTCAGGGGACACGGACAAACACGGCCCACTTGTGAACGTGTGCGGTCGAGCTTTGACGAATTCGAGGTCAGGAAGAGTGTAAATTTCGATAAACTCCAGAGTTCCTAGCAACAGGTTTTTATTGTCCATTGTCACAACGATGCCCATCGGATTGGTCCCCCGCGTCTTGAAACGGTACTGGCCAGGCTGAATGAGTTTCACCGCCGCCGCGTACGATTCGTGAGAACCGCGAGACAACTTGCCGTGTGCGAAGTATGCGATGAGGGCCAACACCGCAATGAGAGCAAGAACGATCCACGCTTGCCGCTTGTTCACCTTGCTCAGTTTATTCGCCATCTCTCAGCCTTCTCTCCTCCTCACAAAATAAAGTCAGAATCTCCTGAGTGTCGTACATGTGGGTCGTGTCGGTCGTGTCGGTGGCGTGATGTTTTTAGCAGCTTCCTGTGCTGATATTTAGGTATTAAATCACATGGGCATCAACAGTTTAGACCCAGCGATATTTGATGGGAATATCACCTGCTTGCCAATTTGGGATGGCATGCGCACTGGACACCGACGTACCAACAAAGAGATCAAAGGTTTTGCATCCTTTATCTGGACATTGGTCAACAACTTTCCATATTTTACCTGGTAAACTCTGGATTTCAAAGTGTTTGTGCACCAAGCCACCATATTGTGCGGACGGAACTGCAGCACTCTGAAATGCAACCAATGCGCTCCCATCGGCTCCTTGTGGACCTCCTTCGCTTGCAATGTAATATGTCGCAGTTCCATTTATCCACTGACCAGATCCTCCGCCAGAGTTTACAGTCTTTACCACGTTTGGTGGATTCGTCATATCTCCCATGCCACCACCCGACCCACCCATATTACCACCGTTTCCCCCCATGCCACCCCCGTTTCCAGAGTTTGGTGCTGCGGCAGTCGGTGTGTTTGGCTGAGCTCGCTTTACATAAATCACTATTGCTGCGATGACGGCCACCAAAAGCATCATGGCAACTGCGCCCACTACAAGTACGCCATTGCCCATACAGAGGATAACGAAAATATCTACATATATACATCTACATCAGAAATCAGAAACGCTCAAACTCGGACGCGGGCACATGGGACGTCGCGTATTGCTGCTGCAGCTGCCACTGCGCCATGACGCCATTCCAGCGCTCGAAGAACATCATGCGGAACTGTGGCATGATCCAGCCCATCTCGGCCACAAGCTTTTTCAGCGTCGCGGTGTGATCTGCGCTGGTCGCCTGGAGGGCAGAGAGAGCTGCGTTGGACGGCGGCGGTGGTGGAGGTGGTGCGGGAGCTGGCGGAGGTGGTGGCAGCTGCGGCGGGGGTGGCGGAGGTGGTGGCGGAGGTGGTGCGGGAGCTGGTGGAGGTGGTGGAGGTGGTGCAGGAGGTGGTGCTTGGGGACTCGTGGTCATCTGGATGACGGGGGGCGTGCGGGGCGTGCGAGGCGTGCGGAGCGTGCAGACGTCTTTGATGACCGTGGCAACTTTGTCCGTCAGAGTCGCGACGATGCTGGACTCCTTCAGAGCTCGATGATCTGCTGCTGCCAGCTTCTTGTCCATGGCCGCCACAGTTTTCTCAAAAGACGCCATACGCTTCTCCAGCGCCGCGACCTTCTTCTCGGCTGCAGAAACACGCTGCTCAGCTGCCTCGGCAATCTGTTCTGCCCCCACAGCTCTCGCCAGAGCCTCCGCCGCCAACTTCTTGTACCCCTCGATCGCCTCGAGCGCCTCTGAATCGGTTGGTGGCGTGCCGGGTGCCTCCACATCAGACTCAGAATCGGAGGATGAGACGGACCCTGCAGCGAAGATCCTCAGGTTGCGAAGCGCGATGCGGTTGGTCTCTGGATTGCCCGCCAAGATGAGGACTTTGGTGGCATAGTTGGCGATGAGGATGATATCTTTCTGGATGGCAGTCTCTGTTGCAGGAATGGGAGCCACCACAGTGACGGCATCGATCCCCTTGGCCAGGTCGGCTTTGTCGAGAACCAGCAAGCGGTCCAGCACGCGCGCCGCCATCTTCTGCACGACGCCCCGGTTGATCTTATCTTGGTGGGTTTGCTGGTCTGCCGAAGCCTTGGCCATGCGATTCATCCACAGGCACAAATCATCCTCCAGGTCCTCGGCGATGTCCCGCGTCCTCTCCATCGATGCCAGCCCGCCCGACATGGCGCCAATCCAGACAAACATGAGAAAGGCCGGCAGCTTGGTCGCGTCGCATGACAGGTAGTAGGCCTCCAGCGCTTCGAAGGCTGGCGGCACTTTGTTGAACCAGACCACCAGATTCCTCATCAGCTGCCGGAGCAACACAGTCAAGTGCGTGCTGGGATCTGGCGTGCGTCCGGCCCACTCCACAAAGACAGAATTGATGAGGTGCTCCAGGGCTTTGCTTGCTATCTCCACTGAGGATGCCATGTCGGGCGATTGAAATGTTGAAAACTGAGGTGGTTTGAGGTCGCACGCGAGGAATGTGTGAGTATGTGTGCGTATGTGACTTGTATGTAACTCGTTGTATGTGACTTGTATGTGACCCGTTGTATGTGACTTGTATGTGACCACTGGCTCCGTGCGTGACTTGGTCGATGTGACATCTCAGCCTCCTACACCTTACACCTCCCACACCTTTTACACCTTACACCTCCCACACCTCCCCCTGTCAAAATGAATGCCAGGGATGTGCTTGCTGCTGTGACTGTCAGGTACCATGATCCTTTTGGGATGAAAGTCCTTCATGCCTGTACACTGCTGTCAGATGGCACTATGGCAGTGAAGGCGATGCGTATTTTTCTGGATGTGGGTGCTGATCCCAATGCCGTGACGATGTTTGGGGTCTGTCCTCTTCACATGGCAGTCAAGCATCCCTGCGCGAAAGCCTGCGTCGCCATGATCTCGTTGCTCCTGGATGCTGGAGCGAGGGTCAACGCGTGCGATGGACTCGGCTGTGGAGTTCTTCATTATGCCGCGCGGAACAGCAGTGCCGAAGCCTCCACGGCCAGCATCAAGGCTCTGATTAACGCTGGAGCCGATGTGCACGCGTGTGCGGATGATGGCTCGCGGCCCTTGCACTGTGCGGCATCGAATCCCAACATGACCGTGGCTGGCGTACAAGCTCTCGTCTCTGCTGGCGCTTCTGTGCATGCCATCGGTCGAGGCGGCAAGCGTCCTTTGCACCTGACTGCGGGCCGGATTGACCTCGCTGTCACCCTGGTTCATCTTGGAGCGAAAGTCTCTATGACGGACAAAGCTGGCGTGACTGCTCTGCACGCGGCCGCGGCTGGAAACAACAACACATACCAGCTTCTCCTGAAAGCCGATGCATTCCGTGCCCAGAAACGTATCAAAATCTGAGTGTATTACATTGTAAACATACTCATCAGGAGTTGGGAGTTAGTAGACAATCAAGATATCAGCACCGTCCGCTGGGGGATCCTCTGGGTGATGGATGTCCTGATCATCGCCAGTCAGATCTATGAAATCAGGGGCGGGTTCTGGGGCGAGTTCTGGGGCGGTGTCTGGGACGGGTTCTGAGACGGGTTCAAACTGGTCACTCATGAGTATGAATACTTGGACCGTACCGCGTACAAAGCTTGAGACTGTATATAGTTTGAGGTGACTTATACACATTGCAATACGCATTGAGGTGACTTATAAAGTGCATCGCGTGGTAGTAGGGACGTGGTAGTAGGGACGGGCCATCAGTAATTCAACACCAGTTCTTTCACGCTTCTGACAAGCCATCCCCACAGCGTTTGCTCGCAGATATCGCAATATGTGAAGCTGATGAGTGTCCGCACTTCATTTTCACGGATTCCTGTCGCCTTATGGCGGATGTGCGATCCATTGAATATCAGGATACTGTTGGGTTTCATTTGGATGCTGTTCACTGTGCCGTCTATATCGTACAAGAGTTCAGCAGCAGATACATCGGTATGTTGGCTGTTGGAATTGGCCATGCAAATGAGCACTGTGATTCGGGTGCCTCGGTAATGGTTTGGATCTGTGTGCCAATCGATGTGGTCATCTGGTTTGTCGTACAACAGCACATTATAACTTGATTTATCTTCACAAGAAACTGTTTGCATGCGTGGATTGTCAGTGACGCGGCGGACGAGTTCAAGTAAGTCTGGATTATAATAGAGGTCTTTGATGTCCTGGCTGTGAATAGATGCGCTGCTCAATGCCCCTGCTTTACGGAATCCTGACAATAATCCACTGGTTCTTTGCACGCTATCCGACTGTGTTTCTTGCATTACGATGTCCTGCAGGCGCTTGAATACTGCGTGTGGAAACAGATTTTCAAGGTATGCAATCTCATATGTGGTATATTCTGTCCGGCCTTGGTGTACATCCAGCTCGTTAAGAGCAATGCGTGACATGTGTGACATCTTGGGAGCTGGGTCACATCCTGTTGATTTGGGGATGACTACAGTTGACATGAAGAGTACGCATGCAAGGATGCACCATGTCAAGACCATGAATTGTGACGGTCGCCGAGCCATGTGGCAGTGGACGAGATATTTTCTGGATTGCACATTTTTTTTCTGGTGTATGTATAATGCGTCGATTTGCGAATAGGACAATCCTCGCGGTCTGTTGTGCATCTATCGCAGCTGGAGTGCTCGGCGCCGCACTTTGCCCCGTTCCTGACCGTAATGGACAGACAAATCCACCTCAATCAAAAGATCCGTTGATCTGTACTCTCCTCAATATCCTCGGCTGGATCTCCTGCTTGCTCTGCTTGTTTATGGTGCTGTCCAATGCACTGATTAACTCTAAGAAGTGACCTGTACACCCACCGTACACCCACCAGTATTATCTTGCATATGTCACATGAGTTCTGTGCTCCTCTGGATATGTGTGATACTGTGTGCTGCCGTGGCCCTGATGTGCACTTGGACTTGGACATGGCCGTTGCAGTTCACATGTCCAGACAAACCTGCTGCTGGTGAAGTCCAAGTTGTTGTCGCCCGGTACGCAGAAGATATCTCTTGGCTCCAACAATTGCCTTTTGATGACATTGTGGTGTACAATAAAGGACCAACGTTAGATGGCGCCTCATTGCCATGGAATGTGACGCGGGTGATCGAGTTGCCCAATGTGGGTCGGTGTGATCATACGTACATTTTCCACTGCCATTCGCAATACGACACCCTTGCACCTGTCACATTGTTTATACCGGCATCGGTTCCAAGCTCACTCTTCAAACGAGCTATGCTTGATCGGGTTGTGACGGCTTTATGTCGGCGCAGGGACTCGGTGTTTCCATGTTGGCCTCTCAGTCGACCAGTACACATCGAAGAGGCAGACTTTGAATTGTCACAATATAAATCGAGCTCTTGGGATAATGCTGCAGTAAACACCGAAACTGACTTATTGCCAAGTCCAGAGAGACCGTTCAGTGTGTGGTACGAAAAACAGTTTTCTGGTGCCGCTGTATGCCGCTCGTGTAGATTGGGAATATTTGCCGTGCATCGACGCCATTGTCTTCGGAGGTCGCGTGCGTTTTATGCGCATCTTCTGACGTATCTCGATACACACAGCAATCCGGAAGCTGGTCATTATGTCGAGAGATCCTGGGCAGCCATTTTCAAAGACCTTCCGGAAGATGCATACTTGTGGCCACGTTGGACTGCGCCGCTATGGGACTTTCTAAGAGAAGTGGTTGTTATATAAACAATTTCCTGATCTTATGCCTCCTGAAAATGAATACGAGTATTATGAGGATGATGATCGCCAAAAAAGGTTTGAGTGTGTAGTAAGCTTTCAGGAGTTGGCGGTATGCAGGAGGTACCCAGGCCATTTCAAATTGGTGTATGGCGACTGTTTCATTTCGTACATCAGATAGACCATGTGCCGGGCTTGGTTCAAACACATAGGGAGGGAACACTGTCAATTCAATGTCTTCTGGTGGGTCATCGAGGTAGGAATACACGAATCGGTTAAAAAACTGAGGCCCGGTCACATTTCGAACTTTGGTGAATGCACTCGCATGTCTGTTTGCTTTCCAATTGCCTATGATGTGTTGAATAAGATGCTGAACGATTGGGTTTTGTGGTGTGGAGAGCATCATTGCATTGTTGATCATCCGTGTCCTTCCCACAAATGCAAGTGCCTCGTGTGCATCTATATTGAGCGATGATAAGCCTAAAATATGTTTGCAGGAACTTTTGTGTATCAATGCTTGCACTTTATCTGAAGTGTCCAGACCACGGAAGGCATACATATCCATGTCAACATAGATGCCTCCATAGACATACATGAGTGCATACCGGCCTAAATCAATCTTTAGGTGCATCACATCAAACGCATCATATGTGTCAAGGCATTCTCGGGAAACTTGGGCACATGCATATCGTAAATCTGCATCAGAGACCACATTGACACTCCATTCTGGATTCAGACATGTCCATTTCCTTATATTCTCCTTAAATATGCTGGACTTCTTGGATTCCAATGTATCCAGGTGCTGCTCTCCCTGGAACCAGCATATGAATACATTTTTAGTAAATGTCGGCTGTTCCATGGAGCTACTTTTATTTTTTTTCTGAGGCTTCGGTATTGTTTTGGATGGTCCGGCCACGCCCTCTTGTCGATGCCTCAAACTTGTACAACATGTACCTGGAGCCAAGCTGTTATGTGTCCATGACCAAGAAGACGCGGCAAGCTATCCACCAGGGCCAGCCTATCAGTGCATCGACCAAGTCTGCCCTGGCGAAGCGTATGCGTAATGCACATTGCCCAGGTGCTCACCCGGGTGCTCACCATCGCAACCAGTCTGTGAGTCCATCTCTCCGCAACCGGACCAGGTCTCCCTCTCCTCCTCCCCGCAACAGGTCTGCGTCTCCCTCCCGCAACAGGTCTGGCCCGGCCCACTCACCTGCCCGCAACAGGTCTGGCCCGGCCCGCTCACCTTCCCGCGCAGGGACCGGGACTCCCCCTGGATTGGTCAATGAGCTGAGGCGTCACCTTGCGTCCAAAAAGTCTGCAAGTAATACCCGAAAATCGATTGTACAAACATTCAAGAAATATGGTGTGACGTTCAATAAGAAAACGCCATCGCAAACAAACCTGATGCACAAACTTGTGTGGTTGGGTTTTACAACTCGCAATTATGACAAGAAGTTCCCAGCTATAAAGTAAGATTATCGCCAGACTGAATAGATTTGGGAAAATGCCCATTGGGATTGATGGATACCACTTGATACGTCCGTATCCTGATTGAGGGGTCCATTGCCATTGTCCTTGTTGATATTCCAAAACGACAACCATCGAACTTTACTTGTCTTTTGAGCGTATGCCACAATAGTCGCAGCATCTGCCAAGGTGAATATTGTTGCAGGCGTCTTGTTGATCCCGATGTTCGGTGTGATCCCCAATGTACACGATGACATACCTAATGATGCAAGTTGAGCAAGGGTTGCGTTGCATGCGCTGACGCTCGCGGAGCCCATGTGCGTGTATCCCGAACCGTAGTACATCGTCATGATATTTACAACGTCAACGCGCACACCATATTGTTTGGCACTTTTCAACACATTCAAACCATCAGTCAATCCAGTTGGCATGACACCAAGTGTGTAGCTGTATATGACATTTGGGTACGTTTTCTGAACGATTGCGAGAGCTTGGTTACGACGAGCAATGGATGTGGCATCCTGAACTGCAAATTCCTCGATATCAAAGTCAACCCACTTCAAACTGAGCGTACGTATGATAGACATGTATGCGGCCGCAAGTTGTGGGACGCTCTTGATTGTCAAACCGATTTCCTGGCCTGATTCGCCGCCAAATGATACAATCACATCTTTGCCAGCTGATCGAATTGAGGAAATAAGGGATGCCTTGCTGGAAATGGAGTCGGTGCCATTCCACATAGGTTGGCCATTTCCTCCTGCAATTATGAATGCCAAGGTCAAATATTGGGTCGGCACTTTGCTCCATGGAACAGATGCGCTGCTTGTGTCCCAATATGGCGCAAAGACCTTTGACCCGAATTGACCGTGTGCCGCAGGAATTGCAGGGCCTGTCTGGCTGGGCGGGGACCACACCTTCGTGATATTTGGTGGATTTGTCCCAGGATTTCCAGTCATTCCAGGATTTCCAGTCATTCCAGGGCCTGGTGGTGTGTTTGAGCTATGATGAGCAACCACAAAGATGACGATACCTGCAACTATGAAAAACATGAATATGACCACCATGAATACCAAGAAGAACATGTCCGTCGCCATTCCTCCAACCCCACAATACTTTTTTGTTTGGAACTGTATGCTGTATGTCCAGCTTGTAAGCTTGTATGCGGCCCAAGTGACATGCCAAAACCCCCAAGTGACATGCATATCTGAAAAGTGACAAGATGTGCACTCTAAGCAGCCTTGTACCATGCCTCAAAGTCATAAAATGGCCATTTTATGACCCTTGGGTAAACTGGGTTGTCACATAGCAGCTTCGCACTTCTACGCACCTTGTCACTCTATATCACATCAAGGACATGGAGTGTCATTGACATGATACGAGGCGGTTTTCAGCTGACCAGGTCCATGACAGCGTCGTCAGAGTGTATTTGAGATTTGACAGATGATTCAATGGTTTCATATTGGTTTCATATTGGTTTCATATTGGTTTCATATTGGT
>Ga0214187_1000317_pt1 | contig 13177 bp, 9 predicted proteins | sample TroBogEpilimnion_4_FD_153025 | JGI IMG/M metagenome (GOLD analysis project Ga0214187, IMG submission 153025) | Freshwater microbial communities from Trout Bog Lake, WI - 24JUN2008 epilimnion | ecosystem: Environmental > Aquatic > Freshwater > Lake > Epilimnion/Euphotic zone | place: Trout Bog...
CACAGTCTCTTGCGAGGAAATCCTTCGCCGTAGTCAGGATCACACACGTTCATGCAAGGAAATCCTTGGCTGAACGGATAGGCTTACCGTCTCTTGCGAGGAAATCCTTCGCCGTAGTCAGGATCACGCGCGTTCATACAAGGATATCCTTGGCTGAACGGATAGACTTACCGTCTCTTGCGAGGAAGTCCTTCGCCCTAGTCAGTATCTCACTACACGGTATAAGGAAATCCTGAGTACACCTGAAATGCGTACCAGCCCGTATTGGGATGTCCTTAGCAGAGCTCACTTATTCACTGCGGCGTGTAAGGATATCCCTAAACCGTCTAAGAATCATACTCCTAGTGCAACGGAGTTCCACTAACTTAAGGGTAGTGTAGTCGCAGCGCCTACTTTTTTAGCAGAGATAGGTGAATACTTACATAAAATACCCTCTTCAGGGTATTTTATGTAAGTATCTTTACCTTTATCATGGTCTTCACAGAGCCAGCGAGATTGCAGTGCGCTATGCCGTAGATGGTAACGTCTTGGTCAACTGAAAGTTCTTGTTAATCAAGATTCTGATTGTCGTTTGTCATTAAATCCTTAAAGGAAAAGCACTATGGCTATTATCAAAAAATCCACTACCCCTGCAAAGGCCGTATCACTGCCTGAAGACAACAAATCTATGGACGACAATAGCAAGTTTATCGATACCACTCGCGAAGCAGAGGCTAAACGCAAGAAGGCTCGCATCCTGACTAAACAACAACAGGCGGCAAAGCGAATCGCTGCGGCAACCACGGTGCTGGCCTCGGGCATTTATCAAGCTGCCTCGGCCTCTGAACAACTAAAACGTGCCTCAGACAAAATTGCCTGTGGTGCAATTGCTGCCGCTAGTGCCGTCGAGGAGTCGCTGGCCTCCTTTAATTTAGTGGGTGCCGCCATCGCCTTGCAGTTGAAAAACGCCGATATTAGTCAGGTAAAAGGTGAGGCCGCACAAATACTGGTCGCTAAGACCGCCGTCGAAGTTGCAAACTTGGTGAGTAATGTCAGTGTCGCCTCACAACGTCAAGCCAATACCGTTGAAATGGTGATCGAACTGGAAAAACAGGCGGCTAATATTGGGGGTATCGTTAAGACGATTGCAGGGATTGCTGACCAGACTAACTTGTTAGCACTGAATGCGGCGATTGAAGCGGCACGGGCTGGCGAGCATGGCAAGGGCTTTGCGGTCGTCGCGGATGAAGTACGCGCGTTGGCTGAAACCTCTGAAAAAAGCGCACAACAGATTCAAGATCTAGTCGGACAAATCCAACAAGATGTGCAAATCATTGCCGAAGGCATTAATGCCTCATCAAAAACCATCGAAGGCGAGATCGAAAATGGCAAGACCATCACCACTCGACTGGAACAGATTCGTGTTGATGCCATTGATATTGTGGCTGGCATTAGGGACATTGCCGCCGGCGCATCGCAGTCTAATATTGCTACTCAACAGGCATTAAGAGGCAATGAAGCCATAGCGACCGCTGCAGAACAGCAATCGTCAGCAGCCAATGATGCGGCCAAAGTGGTGACTGAGCAGTCGCGTGCCTTGGCTGAATCTGAGCAGGCAGCGCAAATTTTGTCGGAACTGGCGGAAGATCTTAAAAATTCCACCGATGTGGCAAAAAGTGCTGAAGATGTGGCATTTACCGCCGAACAACTGTCTTCCGGCGTGAGAGCTATCAATCGTTCAGGTAGTCAGTTAATGGTTTTGATTGAAAATATTCGCAAAAGCGCCCAAATCCAAGCCGCCGCTACCGAAGTCGCGTCTTCGGCCATTAACAATATAGAAAAGGCGCTGGATATGGCACAAACGCTGGCGACGGTGGGGGGTGAAAAGGTCGGAGCCATCAAAAGTTTATTGAATGATAATAAAACTGGGCTTGATGCCCTGATTACCGGTATTTCCACGTCGGCAGATGCGACCCAAGTTAGTATCAAGCACATCAAAAATCTGGAGTTGGTCTCTAGGCGCATAGACAAAATCGTTGATGCGATTGCTACCGTGTCGATACAAACTAATATGTTGGCTGTTAATGGCTCTATTGAAGCGGCGCGTGCCGGTGAATTTGGTAAGGGTTTTGTGGTCGTGGCTAGCGATATTCGCAGCCTAGCCCATGATTCTGCGGAGAATGCCGATCGAATTAAAGATCTAGTCAAAGAGGTGCAAGATCAAATTGATGTGGTCGGTAGGGACTTGGAACAAATCAGGATTTCAGCGCAGGTAGAGGTAGAAAAAGCCAAGGCCATTACTGAAAATCTGGTTTTAATAGAATCTGACATTGTTATCGTAGAAGCCGGTACCAGTGAAATTCTGACCGCGTCTAATGATATTGCCGGCGCGATCGGCCAAGTAAAAATCGGTGTGGAACAAATTTCTAAGGCTGCGCAGCAAGCAGAAAAAGCCGCCGCCGAAGCCGCAGAAGCGGCCACCCAGCAATCACAAAGTGCGATGGAACTGGCTTTTGCCATCGAAGAAATCGCAACGCTTGCCGATGAACTGCAAAGTGCTTAAGTTGATTATAGGAGAGTGTCATGACCACTGAAACATTGGCAGCACTAGAGCATAAAGCTGTTATCGAAGCCGCCACTATCTGCCAGTTAGTCACTTTTTTTGTCGATGATGAGGTCTTTGCTGTTGATATGGGTGTGGTGCAGGAAATTATCCGAATGCCTAGCGTGGTACGGGTGCCGTTGGCAGCGCCTGCATTAGAGGGTCTGGCCAACCTGCGCGGCAAGGTGTTACCGATGGTTTCCTTGAGGCGCATGTTGGGCTTTAAAGCCCGTGCTTATAACGAAGCGACCCGTGCCGTGGTTATTGACTTAGGGCAGTCCATAGGCTTTGTGGTTGATCGTGTCGCCAGTGTGCTCAGTGTCGACTCGTCAAAAATAGCAGCGGTGGATGAGACGCTGCGCAGCACTATAAATAGCCAATGGCTGTCTGGGCAGCTAAAAAACATGGGCGGCCATAAGATAATTATGGTGCTGGACTTTGAAAAACTGATTGCCAGCGAATTTAGCCAGCTCTCGCAAGCCATCAGCCATGCCCCTTTAGTGAACAGCAGTGACCTGCAAGAAGTGGACGAACCCCTGCCTAGTGATGAACGGCAACTGGTCTGCTTTGTGGTGGCGGGACAAGAATACGCGATTGTTATTGATGATGTAGAAGAAATCGTGCCGATACCCGCGCATATTGTTCATGTGCCGCACTCACAAGCGCATGTGTTGGGTATGATGACGCTTAGAAATCGTTTACTGCCCTTAGTGAGCCTGCGTCGTATGTTTGATCTGCCCCAATACGAGGCTAATGAACATAGCCGTATCGTCGTGGTAGCGCTGGGCGATGTTTCCGTTGGGGTGGTGATAGATAGTGTCAACGAAGTCTTGCGTGTGGCCAAGATTGATATGGATACTCTGCCAGTTCTGCTCGCTCGTGACGGCGATTTGTCCGACATTACTGAGGTTTGTAAACTAGACGAGGGTAGGCGCTTGGTGTCCATCATTTCTGTCGCTCATCTATTCAGTCATTCAGCCATCAAAGAGGCATTAAGCACCGTGGATAATTTACATGAAGGACTCATAGAGCAGAGGATACGCAAGGAACACGATGAGCGCATCAGTGAAACGGATGAGCAGGTGGTCATATTCCGTTTGGGCACTGCGGAATTTGGTGTGCCTATCGAAACGGTACAAGAAATTGTACGCGTTCCAGACGAATTAACCCAAGTGCCGAGAGCGCCGGCTTTCGTGCAAGGCGTGATCAACCTTCGTGGTGTGGTGTTGCCCGTTATTGACCAGCGCTTGCGTTTAGGATTGATGGCCTCAGAGCGTAATGATAGACAGCGCATTATGGTGTTTTTATTCAACGGTGTACGCACCGGTTTTATGGTCGATTCGGTGACTGAAGTCTTGAAAATCCCCAAAAAGGCAATAGAGAACGCCCCGCATCTGTCCGATGAGCAGTCCAGACTGATAGGTCGCGTTGCCAATCTGGAGCAACAACAGCGCTTAATACAATTGATTGACCCCTCACAGCTGATCGAAAGTCAGGAATTGAGTGGTTTGACTCAGTTAATGGTTTAAGCTGAACAGGCCGTAGGATGGGCAAAGCTAGCGTGCCCATCAATACAACAAAATAGTTACGATAAAGACTAAATTTAGGAGGAAACATGCCTTTTATTAAAAAAAATAACCCAACTATTGATAGTTACGAGCATGAGCACTCTCGTGATCTTAATGAACTGGCTATTCAACTGGCAGATGGGAATCCTGTCATTAGACGGGGCGCGGCGCTCAATTTAGCGCAACATCAGGACGCTTCTGAAATCCTAGTAGACCGATTAAAACAAGATAACGATACCAGTGTCCGTGATGCGATACTGACGACATTAATCAGTCTTGGCGACAGCTTCGCCGTGATCGGCTTAGTAGAATGTTTACGTAGCGAAGATGCTGCGTTGCGCAATGAAGTCGTCGATGCGATGAAGCAGTTACCTGAAAAAGTGGCGCCCATTATGAACAGTTTACTGGTCGATTCGAACTCGGATGTGCGTATTTTTGCGGTGAATATTCTTGAATCTTTACGGCATCTTCAGGTCGAGACTTGGCTAGATAGGGTCATTGAGGATGATCCTCATATCAATGTTTGCGCCACAGCGGTGGATTTGCTGGGCGAGGTGAGTACGTCAACTTCTCGTGCCGCTCTTATTCATCTTAGATCTAGGTTTCCAGATGAGCCTTATATCTGTTTTGCCGTTAATCTGGCATTAAAACGTATTGGAGAGGATAAAGGCACATGAAAAAAATTATTATCAGTGAAGATGATTTCCAAAAGTTTCGTGAGTTCTTTTATCGTAAAGTAGGCATCTCCTTTGAAAATGACAAACGTTATTTTGTGGATAAACGCCTGATCGAACGAATCGAATTGACAGGTGCTAACGATTTTAGTGATTATTTTATCATGTTACGCTTTGAGGCCAGCGGCCAAGAGTTGCAACAACTGATTAACGTGATGACCATCAACGAAACCTATTTTTTTCGCGAAGAATATCAGTTTAAGTGTCTGGTCAATTCGATACTGGACGAAATCACCCGAAACAAGAAAGATACCTCACCTATCCGTATCTGGTGCGTGCCGTCTTCTTCGGGTGAAGAAGCCTATTCCATTGCGATTTACTTGTTAGAACATTGGCCGGGCATGGCGAAATGGGATGTGGAGATTATTTCTTCAGACATCGACAGCGTGATGATCGAAAGAGCACAACGTGGCCATTATTCGTCGCGTTCGGTGCAATATCTGCCGGCTACGCTACTGACAAAGTATTTCAAACCCAGTGGTGACGGCTATCAAATCTGCGAGGATTTACGGTCTAGTGTGGAGTTTACCTGTGTCAATTTAATGGATAGTGTAGAGATGCGTGCTTATCGAAAATTCGACGTGATTTTCTGTCGCAATCTGCTTATTTATTTTGACGATTTGTCGCGCAGGCTGGCTGCGGAAACCTTTTTTGATGCGCTAAATCCTAACGGTTTTGTGTGTCTGGGTTATTCAGAATCGATGAGCCGAATTTCTTCTTTATTTCGGGTACGTAAGTTCCCAGAGGCGATAGTCTATCAAAAACCTGGAGTAGACCTATGAAACGCATTTTGATCGTTGATGATGCGGCAACGGTACGTTTGTATTATCGCACTATACTTGAGTCGGCAAATTATAGCGTCGAAGAAGCCATTAATGGTATTGAAGCGCTGGAGAAAATCATGTGGATTTCTTTTGACTTGTGCGTGGTTGATATTAATATGCCCAAATTGGATGGCTTTGGTTTTTTGAAGGAATTGCGCCGTCAGGCTATCGATCAGCCGCCAGTTATCATGATCTCAACCGAAGCTCAGGCCAGTGACAGGCAGCAAGCGTATCGGGTTGGTGCAAATCTTTATTTAATTAAGCCGGTAAAACCGTCTGAACTACTGACTCATTTACGTCTATTGCTGGGAGAGGCTAGGGCATGACGCCGCTATTGGAACAATTTCTCTCTGAAACGCGGGAGTTGTTGCAAAGCATCGCTGAAAATTTAATGCAATTAGAAAGCGATTCAGGGCCAGATAGCCCTGTAACGATGAATGAGTTATTTCGATTAGTGCATACTCTGAAAGGCTGTAGCGCCCTGTTCGAGTTTCCAGAAATGACTCAGGTATTACATGCCAGCGAAGATTGGCTGGGTGCGGTGCGCGAGGGTCGAGTGCTTTACTCTCAGGCGCTTGCTGACCGTTTGTTGGATGCGATGGATTTTGTCAGCTTGCTGGCCGACGAAGTGGGTTTGATGGGAGTGACTGGTGCGGGTCATGGAGACAATGCGCTGTATTTGGTTGAAAGGTTACGACAGGCGAAGGTATCAGCCTTAGCTGATGCTAATGATTGCCTAAGTACTTTAAGCCCTCTCGATGAGACGGTGATAGATAGCGATTTTCAGGCGCAACATTTGGTTAATGCGGCGCTGCCAGAAGATGAAGCCTGCATTTTTGAGACTATTTTACAGACACAGCGCGAAATTCTGTCCTTGCCAGATAGTGATTCATGGCTGATCGGTCGATTGACGGGGATTGCTGCAACGCTGGATGCTACTCATCGCTCGGTAGGCTTAACCGAACATTTACCTGAACTTGCCTTAGCATTGGCCGATAGCTTAGCGTGTGCCTGTGCCGCGCCGCTGCTGGCTTGGTTGGATGCCCAAACTGCCCAGCAACACGAGACTGCACCGAAACTAGAGCCCGTGCTTGAATCGGTATTGACTGTTGTTAAAGGGGGAGAGCCAAGCGTTCAGTTTGGACGTCGTGCCGAAGATGCCTACAGCACGCCTAAGACCCTGAAGGTGGATCAGGAAAAGATTGATGTGTTGATGGACTTAATCGGTGAAATGGTGGTGGCTAAAAACAGTCTGCCTTATCTTGCCGTCAAAGCCGAGACCTACTATGGGCTTTTGGAGCTGTCTCGTGAAATTAAGAGCCAGTATGCCATCATCAACCGTATTGCAGAGGATATGCAATATGTGATCATGAAAGTGCGCATGATGCCAGTGTCGTTCATCTTTCAGCGCTTGCCTAGGTTGGTGCGCGACACCTCCATAAAATTGGGCAAGCGCGTAAACTTGATTTTGGAAGGTGAGCAGACTGAAATCGACAAGACTATCGTTGAAGCGCTGGCCGCCCCGCTGATACATATCGTGCGTAACAGCCTAGATCACGGTATTGAGATGCCGGATGTGCGTAGCGCAAAGGGCAAGCCTAAGGAAGGTAAGATCACGATACGTGCGACTCAAGAATCGGGTCGAATTTATATTGATATTGGAGATGACGGCAAAGGCATAGACCCTAATTTCATCAAGTTCAAAGCCTACGAAAAAGGCATCATCGACGAGGCTAAGCTAGAGCGCCTGACCGATCAAGAAGCCTTGAATCTAGTGTTTGCCGCAGGATTGACCACCGTTGATGAAATTTCAGATCTTTCAGGGCGAGGTGTGGGCATGGATGTGGTCCGTAACGCGATGGAAAAAGTTAATGGTATCGTTAGCTTAACTAGCGAAGTGGACAAGGGTACGTTGATACGCTTGTCGTTGCCGCTATCAATGGCGGTCACTCAGGTTATTATCGTAGAGTCAGATAAGCAACTTTTCGGTATACCGATGGAGAGGGTGGAAGAAATCGTTCGTATTCCTAGAGCAGCCATCCATACCATTAAAAAGCGTCAGACCACGGTATTGCGTAACCGTATTGTGCCGCTGGTTGCGCTGAACCAGCTTTTAGCAGTAGCGGCAGAGCCACTGGCTAATGAGGACGATCGGTTTGCAACACTGGTGGTACGCATTAATAATGAATACCTAGGTATTTTGGTTGACGATTTTCGTGACACAGTCGGTGTCATTGTCAAGCCGATGGATGGCATCATCGGTGGGCTTAGCGGCTATGCTGGCTCGGCGCTATTAGGCGACGGTTCGGTGCTGATGATATTAAATCCAAAGGAGTTGCTATAATGGCGCTCATCGTTATACACAAGTTCTCGCGCGAGACGGGGTTTATAACCCCGTCTCAAATGTTTGATTGCCACTCCCTCATTGCTACAAAAAACCTTATTAATGGCAGTGGACGCAGAGCGTGGGAACGATAAAAACACAGTGGCGGCATAGAGCTAATTTCCTCGAACGCTTTCATTATTTAGCCAACTTTTATAATGAGCTAGGCATTTAGTCTATTTCTTAACTTTACTTTCGGTACACAAACGATGCCTGACACCTTAGATGACCCCAATAAAGTAACGGTCACTGTTAATACTGACCCCATGATGCCGATGAACACTTATTTTCAGCTATTTGAACAAATGGCTGATCCGGTGCTGCTGATTAAGGACGGTAAATTTATAAACTGTAACCAAGCCTGTTTGAATGAGCTAGGTTATCCTGATAAAGAGAGTTTTCTTAATCTATCGCCTTGGGATATTTCACCTGAATTTCAAGCAGATGGACTGGCCTCCAAAGAAAAAGCCCTAGCCCTCATTGTCCTTGCCGAGCAGCAAGGTCATCTGAGTTTTGAGTGGCTGCACCAGTGTTATGACGAGACTCTTATTAATGTTGAAGTCACCTTGACAGCCGTCATTGTGTTCGGCGAATGCTTATTACATGTCGTTTGGAGGAACAACACGGCCAAAGTCGTGCAATTAAGGCAGCTGATGGCCGCTTCTGCCTTAGAATCGGCTATTCATAAAAGCACCTTTTTTTCGAGTATCGCCACCGATGTTAATGGTGTGATTCAGATTTTTAATGCCGGAGCTGAAACCATGCTTGGCTATGATGTGCTTGATGTCGTGAACATCATGACCCCCGCCGATCTATCGGATGCCGTTGAGTTAATCGCACGAGCCGATACCTTGAGTTTGGAATACGGAAAGACCATTACCGCCGGTTTTGAGGCGCTGATTTACAAGGCCAAGCAAGGTATAGAAGATATTTATGAACTCACCTATCTGTGTAAAGATGGTCGTCGCTTACCTGCGATAGTTTCAGTCACCTCTTTGCGCGATGAGCAGCATAAGATTATTGGTTATTTGCTTATCGGTACCGATAATACGGTCCGCAAGCTGGCAGAACAGAGCATGGGGCTTACCTCCACTGCATTTTACTCTGCGCAAGGTATGTTTATCACCGATGCTCAAGGCATCATTACGCTAGTCAACCAAGCCTTTGCTGACACTAGCGGCTATAGCAAAGCTGAACTGATCGGTCAGAATCCTAGGCTGCTGAAATCAGGCATTCATGAGGACGATTTTTATGAAGTACTTTGGGAGTCTATTAAAAATAAGGGCTTTTGGACAGGAGAGATATGGAATAAGCGCAAAAATGGTGATATTTATTGTGAAAAGATGAGTGTTATTAAAGTCCTTGATGAGAAAAATGACGAGGTTAGTTATGTGGCGAATTTTTATGATATTACCCAGCTTAAAGCTTACGAAAAGGGTTTGGTAGAAGCTAAAGATAAAGCGGAGCGTTTTTCAACACTCAAATCGCAATTTATGGCGACCATGTCGCACGAGATTCGTACCCCCATGGCCGCCATCATCGGCTTTTCGGAACTGGCCTTGTATGAAGAGATGTCTGATCCAGTCAGGACTTATCTACAAGACATCAATAAAGCCGCCTCGAGTCTACTAACCATATTGCAAGACATCCTAGATTTTTCTAAATTAGAAGTCGGTCGTATTGTTATTGAGGCTGAGCCCTTTAATCTTAACGAGTTACTGGACACTGTCAGTATTCTCTTTATGGGCGCTGCCAATCAGAAAGGGCTGGCTTTTAGTATCGCCAGTGACAGCGCTATTCCCGTTGAGTTGGTGGGTGATAAAAATAGGCTGCAACAAGTACTGACTAACTTGGTCGGTAATGCCATCAAATTTACTACGCAAGGCAGTGTTAAGCTTAAGGTGTCTTTGCAAAAAATTGATCTATCTTATGTGCGCTTGTTATTTACGGTAACTGATACGGGTATCGGCATCGCGATTGATGATCAGGATAAGTTGTTTCAGGTTTTTACTCAGCTGGATGGTTCCCATACCCGTAAACATGGTGGCTGTGGTTTAGGCTTAGCCATTAGTAAAGAGCTGGTGGAGTTGATGGGGGGCGATATTGCTGTCGATAGCAGGCAGGGTAAAGGCAGTGTCTTTAGCTTTGTTTTGGTGCTTGATATGGTTAAAAATGCTATAGAGCACACCACTAACTCAAGGTTGCTAGCACCAGACGTCAAAAACATAGCCCGTCAGTCGGCGTTGAAAGGGGCGTCTGTTTTGGTGGTGGAAGATAATGTGATGACCCAAACGCTAGTTCGACAACATCTCAATCATTTAGGTATTGATGCCAAGATTGCCCAGCATGGTGAGGAAGCACTGTCTATGGTGGAGCAGTATAATTTTGATATTATCTTAATGGACATTCAAATGCCTGTCATGAATGGTATTGAGGCGACTAGGCGTATACATCAGCAAGAAAAGTTTGCTAAGTTGCCGATTATTGCCTTAAGTGCGGGCGTTACCGAATCAGAGCGCAATAACTGCATCGCCTGTGGTATGGTTGGTTTTATTTCCAAGCCGATAGATTCAGAACAGCTCTATTCAGTACTTGAGCTATGGTTAAAACCGCACGATGGGCAATAGTGCATAGTTATCTAGCATCTAAACGTTTCGGTCGGGGTTGCAAACCCCGACCGGCATTGGCATAGTTATCTAGCATCTAAACGTTTCGGTCGGGGTTGCAAACCCCGACCGGCATTGGTGCTTAAACGTTTCGGTCGGGGTTGCATACCCCGACCGGCATTGGTGCTTAAACGTTTTGGTCGGGGTTGCAAACCCCGACCGGCATTGGTGCTTAAACGTTTCGGTCGGGGTTGCATACCCCGACCGGCATTGGTGCTTAAACGTTTCGGTCGGGGTTGCAAACCCCGACCGGCATTGGTGCTTAAACGTTTCGGTCGGGGTTGCATACCCCGAATAGTTATCTAGCATCTAAACGTTTCGGTCGGGGTTGCAAACCCCGACCGGCATTGGTGCTTAAACGTTTTGGTCGGGGTTGCAAACCCCTACCGGCATTGGTGCTTAAACGTTTTGGTCGGGGTTGCATACCCCGACCGGCATTGGCATACTAAAGCGTAACGGGGGGCTAATACACTTGCGTATAGCTGTTTCTAGCGTCTTTCAGATCTATCGCTATTTCACGTTGTAGGCGGAAATTACGACGGGTATCGGCAATATTGTAGGGAATGTTGGGGTTTTTCTCGTACTTAACCGCAGTACGGATTAGCCCTATCCATTGACGATCATTATCTTCCATTTCTTTAAAGCGATTTCGAATGCGCTCTAATTCTTGATTACAATAGGTTACAAAACCTGCGGCATAAAAGACGCTATTTTTGAGATAGTCATTTAAGGCGGCTAAATCCGCATTGATTTCAGCAACTACTTGTTCAAAATTACTCGGTTCTGGTAGCTTTTCTAGTTCGTCTGCTGGTTTTTTAAGAGAATTAACCACTTCATTAGCAGGGGAAAGAGTCAGTTCTGAATTCATCGCTGCTTTAATCGCTGTTTTAACCGTTCTGCCTACAGCGGGAGCGCTGGTCGTAGTTGTTTTAGCCCATAAACCATAGCGTAAATAATGCGTGACATCTTGCTTGCTCAGGTCTTCGCCTTGATAAAAGGCTTCTAGGGTTTTAATTTCGGCTGAGCGTTCATTTAATAAGCGTTCGCGAGCCTGTAGCGGTTTGGCAATAAAGGCTTCAACAGCGACTCTGCCAAACCGTAAAAACAAGACTTGAAAACCATGGCGTATACGCACTTGTTCTATGCTTTCGTCGGCATTGAGTAAGGTTTTGCGTACGTCATTGGTTTCCCATAATAAGGATTGTGTTTTATGGGCAATTTGATCGATTAACACTTGTAATGATTGCGCTAATTGATCGGTGAGTTCGGTTTCAAACTTTTGTTGAATTTCTCTAAACAATTCCTCACGAATTTTATAATTGCCTTCGCGTGGATCGGGCATAGAAATAGTGCGGCCTGCCGTATAAATACGTTTTAGCTCATCCATTTGCCCAGTGGTTAGGTTAGAGAGTAGCCCGTCGATTTTTTCGTCATAAGCGGCGTGTAAGGTGGCGAGTTCTTGATGCTCTGCACCGATGGCGTCGGCTTCTTTGCGACCTTGAATGCTCTCTGCATACCAGACATCAAAATCTTTTTTGATGCGCTGCCATTCACGTCCCCACCATTGATTAAATTCTTTGCCTAATAGGTCATCTTCTTCGGTTTCAGCTTCGGTGATGTGTTCATAGAGGATCTCTAATTTACCTAAAATTTCAGCCGCATAGTAGCGGATATTATTAACCAAAGCATCACAGCGTTTTTGTAGTATTTCAGCCCGTTCATTATCAATGTAATAATTAACGGTCTCTTTTAAGAGCAGGATACCATCGGTGATGCCTAGCTTTTTTAATTTTGTTTTGTCATCAGCTGCTTTTGAGCGGCGTAGTGTATCTTCAGTGGGTATGCCTGATTCAACCAGATGTGAGCGGGCGCAAACGGGGATCATGCGGCGCTCGGGAACGCTAGGCCAGTAGTTTCTGTGTTTGATTAAGGTTTCTTTAAAATCAATGCGATCATCTAAAGCATCGGCTTGGGTGAGTACTACAAAAATTTTGTCGGATACTTTAATATTGGGGTCTTCGACGTCAGCAATGAGTAGTATTTCTTTTTCTGGCCCAGTAATAGAGGGCTGTTTCATTTCTTTGGCATAAATAATGGCGTCGCAGTCTTTCAGTCGGTCTATCGCCTGTTCTGAATGCATTTGTATGCCAGAATTAAAGCCGGGTACATCATGAAAAATAATATCTTTGTCACTGCGTAAACGTATGGTTTTTAGCTGTATCCGTTTGATGGCCAGTGACTGTGCGCGGTTTCTAAAAATGGCCGATTGTAGTTGTTCGTTTATTTCACTGATATCGATAAAGGCTTGGGTATAGCCATTTTTTTGCTGGGTAAATTCATAGATGGCTTGCAGATGCTTTTCGGTATCCTCGAAATCTTCTTGTATTTCTTTTCTTTCTTTGTCACCCAGTGTGTTGTCTA
>Ga0214187_1000323_pt1 | contig 13021 bp, 9 predicted proteins | sample TroBogEpilimnion_4_FD_153025 | JGI IMG/M metagenome (GOLD analysis project Ga0214187, IMG submission 153025) | Freshwater microbial communities from Trout Bog Lake, WI - 24JUN2008 epilimnion | ecosystem: Environmental > Aquatic > Freshwater > Lake > Epilimnion/Euphotic zone | place: Trout Bog...
CTATGGCGAAGCAGTGAAAGCAAAAGCGGATCAGGCTGATGCTCTACTCGCTTCGATGGACGATGAGACCCTTTATGGTCCCGAATTTCACCGGCTCATGTTCGGCGAAGCGGTAGCACAAGGTCTCCTCTCTGACTACCGAGTAGTCACGCTGTCAGTCTCGGAGGAATACGTCGCGGACAAGCTCGCGGACAATCAGTTGAACATGCTCGACCTCCCGCTTGACGATGTGGCGCGAATCATCGGTTGCTACAACGGATTAGCTAAAAACGCCGATGACATTGAGCATTTCATCGCGGATCCTGCCCCAATGAAGCGAGCCGTCGCATTTGCAGCATCCATTGCTCAGAGTAAGTCATTCACGAAGAGTGCCGCCGAGGTGGTCAACGACCTTCTTCTTACAAACGACGACGACGAGAGCGTTCGACTTGATGTTCATCATGTCGACGGAACTCAGAATGTCTTGAAGCGGAACTCTGAACTCGAGTGGCTTAAGTCCCCAGGAGCACCCAATACTGTGAGGGTCTTATCTAACGCACGTTGCCTCTCTGAAGGGGTGGACGTACCGGCGCTCGATGCAGTTCTTTTTCTCAGCCCTCGAAATTCAGTTGTCGACGTGGTTCAGTCCGTTGGGCGAGTCATGCGTCGAAGTGAAGGCAAGCAATACGGTTACATCATCATCCCGGTGGCCATCCCGAACTTTGAAGATCCAGTCACCGCCCTAAACGACAACAAGCGCTATAAGACGGTGTGGCAAGTGCTACAAGCGCTGCGTTCTCACGACGAACGATTCGCTGCGATGGTGAACAAAATCGAACTCAACAAGGCCCTTGGCGGGGTAGCCGCATTCGGTGGAGTCGGTGGCAGGGGAGACGAAGATGAAACCGCTAAAGATGGAAACATCGGCATACAGAAGGCATTTAACCTCGGCGAACTTCCGCAATGGGGTGATGCCATCTTGGCAAAGCTGGTTTCGAAAGTGGGCCAGCGCACCTACTGGGAAGACTGGGCCAAGGATGTTGCCGACATCGTTCTCAGGTTTCAAGCTCGAATTACTGCACTCGTTGAACACGGCACCATAGAACAACAAACCCAATTCGACACTTTTGTAAAGGGACTGAGGACGGTCATCAATCCCAGTGTCTCAAGTCAGGCAGCTATCGAGATGCTTGCCCAGCACATGGTGACCAAGCCAGTGTTCGATGCTTTGTTCGACGGCTATTCGTTCTCGAGTTCCAACCCCGTCAGCCTTGTCATGGAAAAAATGCTGGCCACGCTCGAGGGATCTAACTTTGACAGCGAAACCGAGAGCCTTTCTAAGTTCTACGCCTCAGTTCGTACACGAGTTGAGGGCATCGAAACCGCTGCTGGACGCCAGCAGATCATCAAGGAGCTTTACGACAAGTTCTTCCAGGGTGCATTCAGCGTTACCGCCGACAAACTCGGAATCGTTTACACCCCCGTCGAAGTAGTTGACTACATGATTCACGCCGTTGAAAGAACTCTTCAGGCGTCATTTGGCAAGTCGTTGGGTGATCGCGGTGTCCACGTCCTTGATCCATTTACGGGAACGGGTACGTTCATAACCCGAATTCTCGGGTCCGGGTTGATTAAACCTGAAAACTTCGAGCACAAGTATCGCTATGAACTTCATGCTAACGAGATAGTGCTTCTTGCCTACTACATCGCGGCAGTCAACATTGAAGACACCTTCCACGGCGACAACTCTCGTGATTACCTAAATTTTGATGGCCTTGTGCTGACCGACACGTTTCAGATGACTGAAAGTGGTGTTCGGAATCAGCTCAATGGAAGTGTCTTTGCAGGTAACTCGGATCGCGCCGAGCAGCAGCTTGACCAGCCGATTGAGGTCATAATCTCGAACCCGCCCTATTCGGTTGGACAAGACAACGACGGTGATGGGGATGCAAACGAGCACTATCCAGACCTTGACAGAAGGGTTTCAGAGACCTATAAAGCCCAGTCGTCAGCGACAAACACGAAAGCGCTGGACGATAGCTACATTCGAGCTTTCCGTTGGGCAAGCGACAGAATTGGCAACCAAGGAGTTGTGTGCTTTGTAAGCGGAGGTGGCTGGTTGATCGGCAATGCGATGGATGGCATGCGCCGTTGCCTCGTGGACGAGTTCGCCGAGATCTACGTTCTCGACCTTCGAGGAAATGCACGGACCACCCAAGGTGAGAAGAGGCGAATGGAGGGTGGTGGCGTTTTCGGGGAAGGTAGCCGTACAGCGGTCACAATTACGCTTCTTGTCAAGAAGAAAGGCCACGCCGGCCCAGGCGTTGTCCGCTACCACGACATTGGGGACTATCTGTCACGTGAAGACAAGATAGCCAAGTTGGTCAACTTCGTAAATCAAGCTCCCGAGTGGACGACCATAGTGCCGAACGAATTTGGTGACTGGATAAACCAGCGTCGATCTGACTACGCCCAACTTGCTCCACTTGGTGACGAGAACGCAAAAGGAAAAGAAAGCGCCTCGATCTTCTCAAACTTTTCGCGCGGCGTGTCTACGGCTCGCGATGCTTGGGCCTACTCCTTCAGTCCTCTCACATTGAGCGAGACCATGACAAAGAGTGTGGAGAAATACGAAGAAGTGCGACTCTCCGGTAAGTCTGGAGCCGAAGCAACAACAAATGCAGCCCTATCGGAAATTAAGTGGAATCTCAATTTGAGAAACTCGCTCAAGAAGGGCGCAAGGGCTGAGTTCTCGATTGCAAAGATCAGGAAGTCGATTTATCGTCCATTTACAAAGGAATACCTCTACTTCGACAAAATGTTCAATGACGCCATTTACCGAATGGACTCGTTCTATGGATCGGTAAATGAGCAGCCGGTATCCATCGTGGTCAGTGGTGTTGGTGCCCAATCAGGTTTTAGCTGTCTCGTTGTAAATCAAATTCCCAACCTTCATGCTGTTGATACTGGTCAGGTGTTCCCTTTGTTTTACTTCTCGGATACCGCTAATGATGAAAATTCTCTGTTCGGATCCAACAGTGAGAACAAGGTCCGAATCGAGGGAATCACCAAATGGGCCGTTGACACCTTTTCGAAAGAGGTCGGACGGGACGTTAACCGCCAAGAGATTTTTTCTTACGTTTATGGAATTCTTCACAGTGAACAGTTTCGTGAAACTTACGAGGACAACCTTGTGAAGGAGCGCCCTCGAATCCCTCTGCCGAAAGGTTCAACGCAGTTCGAAGCATTTCGTGACGCCGGTCAAAACTTGATAGATCTTCACTTGAGCTACGAGAACGTTGAGCCCTACCCCCTCGAAGAAGATGTGTCTCGGGAAGACCTCGCACCGTACGACCTCTACCGAGTGACAAAGATGCGTTTTCCTAAGGGTCAGGGCGTAAAGGACCGCCCCACGTCAATCGTTTATAACGATTTCATAATGCTGAATGGTATCCCGGATGAAGCTTGGGACTACATGTTGTCGGGCAAGTCCGCGCTCTATTGGATTATGGATCGCTATCAAGTCAAGCGGGATAAAGAGAGCGGCATCATTAACGACCCAAATGAGTTCTCTGATGATCCTCGTTACATTGTTGATCTGGTAAAGCGAATCGTGACGGTCAGTGTCGAGACTTTGAAAATTGTTAGAGATCTCCCGAAGCTGACATTTGACTAACTCGTTACAGTCTTCATTCCTTTAGCCAGATTTTGAACTTGTAATCAAGCCGCAAGCAGCAACAGTCCTCTGTGCCCCAATTATCTGGGGCGCAGAAAGGAAAGTATGCAAACGGTAGAAACCGACTCAAGACTCGAGGCACATCAATTTGTCTCGTTGTTCGTAGGGGATCATGCCCCTAACCACTTTCGGCTCACCGAACTTTTGGTGACGGTCGATGCACAAGGTGTTCGGCCTGATCAGGTTGAAAGGCTCGGAGAACTGGTTCTCGATTTCGTTCCAGCAACATTCAGCGAGATGCTGAGCATCATTGACGATGTGGGGATGAACTGTTCAATCCGACAAGGCCTCCCTAACGTTGAGTGTCTCCACCAACTCATCGGCTTGGTCGCCTACGCCGGATTAACCGAGTTCTGTCTGACCTATCTTGAAAGCAAGTCACTCCGCGCAAAAACGCAGGGAGAGTCGAAATGAGGCCCCCCGCCGACACATTGGTGCAAGGGGCAGCACTCGCGGCAACTCTCTTGGTTTCACATGATCCCGATGAGATTCTTCCGAGGCTTCGAACCCTTGCGAAATTGCGAGATCTCGAATGCGACCGGACTCTTGTTCGGTCAATCAAACTCCTCATAGATGACTTAGTTGACGAAGCAGCCGACGAACCTGAACTTGATCGAGTGGCTCACGTGAATACTGCAGTTGCGGTGACGTGGCCGAAGACGGAAGCGACGGAACTTATTCGTCTTAGGCGATTGAGTGACGCGATCTTTTCGGGTGGCGAAACTCTCCCGCTCGAAATGGCTTTCATCGCTACCCGGGTCGAGGAATACCGACAGATGGAGTTCGTTCGGCTGGACGCCTTGAAGTTGGCGGTGGCACTGTCCGCGAAGGCCTCTAGCATTTTTGAGCTCGAGGATCTGGGCGATGCGCTCCAAGCGTCACTTCTCTACCCCCGTTGAAATGAGCTAAATGGCCTGAACGGTAGTGGTCATGATGACCGCTGCTTCTGACCAAACACTACCCGAGTCCCCCGCGGCGCCCCCAGGCGCCGCGGGGGACTTCTCGTTGGGCTTGTCTTTGTTTCATAACTTGCCTGAGGCGACGGCTTTACCACTCACGAGCGACCCGGAGAAGCTCCAATTCATTGGTGAGTGTTTCGATGCGACCTATGCGTCGGAAGACGCTCCAAGCGGTCACTCGGTCACCTTGTCACCGTCCATGATTGCCATCTCGGGCTCTCGATCAAATTCCAAGAGGGCCACACCGTCCACTCGTAGTGACGTTCGCGAGTTCTCAGCTTCCTCCCGCCGGCGTCTCCTTAAAACCGCAGCCACGCTTGATTTCTCCAAGGTGAACGGTCACCCGATCTTCGTCACACTGACTTACCCTCGTGATTGGCGATCCGTCTGCCCATCAGGACGAGCCGCAAAAGCACATCTCCTGGCTTTTCGAAAGCAATACGAGCGCCGTTGGGGGCCGATTCAGGCTGTCTGGAAGATGGAGACCCAGCCGCGCCCCACCAGGCCAGAGGAGGAGCGCCACGCGCCACACTTCCACCTTTTCATGACTTACCCCGAGGTCGACCCGAACACCAATAGTCCGATCGACATCCTGGACTTCCAGACGTGGACTTCAAGGTCCTGGTACGAGATTGTCGGCTCCAAAGAGCTGGACCACCTAAAGGCCGGGACCCAAGTGCAACATCTGCGGGCCGACAGCCCTTCCGCCGCGGTCACCTATTTCGCTGGCTACTTCGCCCCGGGCAAAGGCAAGAACAAGGACGACCAGCACATCCTTGCTGACGGTTGGACCGGGGTTGGTCGATTCTGGGGTATTTGGGGTATCCCGCGGATCGAGCTCAAGTCCGACCTGACTTACGAGGAGTTTGTTCAGCTGCGGCGCGTCCTTCGTCGTCTGATGCGGCAACGCGATTCAAGGCCGCCACTCTCTGCACGTCAGCGCCGAAAGCGCATTCGGTCCTACCAGCCAGGTCGACGTGACCCCCAGGGCCTGTGGCTACTAACTCAAGCGGACCAAACGTTAATTGTGCGCCTTTTGACTTGGATTCGACCTGAATCGAGGGACCTACTTGCACTTTCGAATGACGCTGACACAGGTAAAGACCTAACCAACAACAAGGAGCAGACATGCGTAGTATTCCCGTAGACACCAGCAACATTCGTTTCATTCACCTCGGTGAGATCGAAGCGGCAACCACCAATGAGGGCGAACCTCGTCTCGACACCAACGGCGTCGCGATGTGGAAAGTCCCCGTCTCGTCCATTGTCCTCGGCGACAAGAAGCCCGAGGGCTTAGTTGTCACCGTCGCGTCAGCCAACAAGCCCAAGTTCGAGCAAGGAGCCGAGCTGCACTTCACCGGCCTGCGGGCACGGTCATGGCAGATGGGTGGCAACGCTGGAACCTCTTTCACGGCTGAAAAGGTTGAGGTCGTCCGACCGAAGGTCTGATGAAAGAGCACAGAGCGCGCCATCTGGGTCGTCAGATCGTTCGACGGCTCGGATGGCGCGTTGCTCTTCAACGGTGCGGCATCGACCCACGATCGGTACGGCTTGTTGCCGTTGAGCCGCGCTTCGATGGCCACGCCAACACCTATGTGGTGGAAAGTAAGACCAGAGAGGCACTTGCTTTCTTTGAGCGCGATGGCCTCTCCCGCTTGGGCTGGGCTCTGGGCGGACGAGTAATTGATCTTGGGTCCGATCCGTACACCCCACACTTGCATCGGTTCCTCATAGAAGACCAGCCACTTGTTGCCGGAGACCTTCCTCCATCGAGTTTGGGGGGCTGGAGAGGTGAGGCCATTGTTGTGCCTCTTGGTTGTGAAGAAGCGACCGGTCAACCCTTCAGCCTCGAACTTTTTACGCCTGAGCGTGGAACAACATCGGTCCTCATTAGTGGAACCACTGGTGGCGGCAAGAGCAACACGCTGGCGGTCTTGCTCGAAGGTCTTCGCGGCAAGGTTGACCTGGTTGGACTGGATGCAAAAAGTGGTGAGACGCTCAGCAAATTCGAGCGCCATCTGGCCAAGCCATTTGTTGATCCCGTGAGTAGTCCCGCCGCCGCGATGGACCTACTTGGGTGGCTCAAGACCGAAATGATGGATCGTCATCGCACTCCTTCAAAGCTCTATCGGCCAATTTTCTTGGTCATAGAAGAGTGGGCCGCTCTTCCCGAACGCATAGATCTGCTTGATGCAATTGACCTCGTCGCAGCCCAGGGCCGTTCTGCACATTGCGGGATTATCGCCGTGACCCAACGACCAACCGCATCCAAGGTAATCAGAACAACAACGCGAGGGAACCTGCCCGTCAAAATCGCCCACTCAACTGTCGGAGACCATGCAGCCAGCGAATCGGTACTCGGTGGTGGAATGCGGGATGCTGCCGATTTACCAACTAACCCACCGGGGATGGCACTCGTGCGAGTCGGCGGGGGCTCACTAACTGCCGTAAAGGTCTACCGCAGGGTCAATTGATCGACACAGAATAATCTGAGCCTTCCTGACCAAGGATGGTCCGAGTCAACACAGCGACCGCAACCAGCTTTTAAAGGAACCGGGGGATTAGAGGACCATGTAGACCCCTCGCCCAATGCGCTGAAACAACGGGCGATTTTGGCGGTTGACGGCGCACCAACAAGCCCCCTTGTTCCCCTGGGCGTGGTCGGACGGAAGAAAACTACCCTTGGTGAAGCTGCCCTGCCACTTCGCGTCAACGATGTCCCACATCTGCTGCGTGCTCAGCCTCCTCCCCTTGTAAGGGGCCAGCGCGGCCTCAAGCTTTTCGTGATTGCTCAAGTTTGCATTGGCAGGACGAGTGAATTTTCGAGCTGGAATGTTCGACTCCGAACTGTTGACCAGATCTTGAAAAAACTGGTCAAGAGCATCCTCTTCCTGCGAGTCCTGCGAAGGATCCGTTGTTGGATCGACAATTGGGGAACCAGCAGGCTGCCCCTCGCTGGGATCTTCCAGGCGCTGAAGGGCTATCACCTGCTCAACGTTGAAACTTGGAGCACCATTTTCTTCCGTCCACGCCACAATGACCCGAAGGGGACTGATGGGGTCGTGGCCAACCACCTCACCGACCCGGGTTGGCGAACCACTCTTCAAGGTCACCCTGTCCCCGACACTAAGGCGAACTGGCACTGCTGCAGGTTGGGAGGCGTTGGGAGTCGTCACTGACTTGACCGAATCTCCTGCGGTCTTTGATGTCGCCTCCAAAGAAATCTTGATTCGCCCACTGATGTGCAGCCATACGGCGTGATCTGCCTCAATGACGTTGTACGGTAACCCTTCTTGATTAAGAATTCGAACAGCGTCTTCAAACAAAAATGCCGCGTAGCGGGCGTCAATTGAGGCCATCGAGCGACCAAGGCTTCGCGCAATGAACTCAATGATGCGGGCGTCCGGCTTCGCGACCTGCGACACCTTGAGCAGAAGCAAGAGATAGCGGTGCAACGCTGGCCCCCAACCACGCAACCGTGTCAACTCAGTTTCAAGAGCACTAAGAAACTCGGCCGCGTCATCGCTGCTCAAGGTTGCGATCTTGTCAAAGTCGCTCTTTGAATCCAGGTTCCAGAGCACCGTGTTGGTATCGGACAAGGTGCGAAGGCGCTTGGCGACAATGAACACCTGCACTGCCTTAGTCAGATCCTTGGCGGCGTAGCTCCGATTTTCAAAGAACGTTTCGGCCAACCATGTGGGAAGGTCCTCAACATCACGAGCCTGCTCCTTCACAAGGTTTACGAAGTCACCGATGCCAACTTCGTCTGCATCGGTGATTCCGAGCTTCCGACAAACGCGGGCGATCAGGGCCGTAACTGACGAGTACTGAGCTCGCGCAGAAAAAATGCAGTCAATCAGGGCAAGCGCTGGGGACCGATAGCCATCTGGTGTCACAGAAATTCCGGCCGCTGTGACGCCGTTCAAGAGACTGCGCAGTGAGTCCGCAACCATGGCGACATCACGTTCGAACGATGCAGACTTCTTGGCGTAAAGACCGCGACGGACGGAGACGACTGGGAAGTCGGGATCAGCCACCATGATTGAGAGCTCATTACGAACCGTTGCCTCCGCGGCGCCAGGCTGGAAGCGGCGGACGGCGTCGAAGACGTCCTTTGCGGTCAAATAAGCCGGCTCAGGTCGTAGCACTTGAAGGATGACTTGCTTGGTGGTAGGTGTCACTGTCGCTCTTTTCGGGATAGAAGGTCTTCTAAGACTATCCTCGTTTTCGTGAAGAGAGGCTGTAACTTCGTGTTTCTTATGATTTTCTTAAAAATGAAGATCATTCCTCCGGGGAGCCACCGGCCCGACGAGTTGACGAGGATTTGTCAGCGGTTGCTACTGTGAAGCCATGACCTTAAACACCTCAATGGGTGTGGTCGTCGAGTGGTGTGAGGTCCAAAAGGACCTCTCGGACGCTGCTAGTCCCGCCTCGCCCACCAAACGATGGCTATTCTTAGCAAATGATTCAAGTTATGTCCGGTGACATCACGCAACTTGGTGGAACTCCGTACCAGTCAGCCGCGATCGTCAATGCCGCCAACTCTGGACTTCTCGCAGGTGGTGGTGTGTGTGGCTCCATTTTCCGAGCAGCGGGAACCTCACTCTTACAACGTGCATGTGATGAAGTGGCGCCTTGTCCAACTGGGGAGTCGAGGCTCACCCCGGCCTTTGGTCTTCAGTCGCAAGGTGTTGAGGCCATCATTCACACGGTCGGTCCAGACTGTCGTGTAACACCACAGGAAGAAGCGGATGTTTTGCTTGAATTGGCGTACACGTCGGCAGTTCGGTGGGTGGCGCGGGTCAGATTTACACGTGCCTAACGCGAGCGGCCCATCGCCTTTACTTGCTCGAGCCATTAGGCCGAGCTGAATAGCCCTCAACAAGGTCGAGGCGCAAAAATTTCTGGGGCACTAGTCGGCCCCCTCCAACGAATTCAAACAGACAAACTGGACAACTCTGGTTGATGGCTCGGGCGCTGGAAGTGGCTCGCTAACTTTTCACTTACGTCTGAAAAATGGTCTCTTTGAAGACTTCCTGGTCTGATTTTTTGCGTCATCACCGATTGGCTCCCTGATCATGAGGCCACCGCCAATAGAACCAGCAATTTTGTGGGTCAATGAAATCGACTCCGTTACGCAATTGAGCATTTCAGTAAAGAATTCTTCGTCCTCCATTGCCTTCAGACGAAAGGAGGAAAATCCTTGTAGCAGCAGCAGTGGTCCGTCAACTGGGCCTACGCGAAGGCTGGAAAAAAACTGAGAACTGCTGAAACTCCACAGGAATGAAATTGTATCTTTGGCAAATAGTTCACCTTCGGGCCAGGGGTGGCGATAAAAGGAAGCCCAGAAGGTAACGGTGACCAGATTTCGATGAGCCTCAACCCAAATCGTTTCGATGTGTTGTCCAGTTGACATAGACATGTGTACGCCACCATTTTCGGGGCCTTTAGGGGCAAGCGGGAGCCATGTAAGCCCGGTGATGTCCTGATAGCGCTGCGACATCCCTGAATACTGCCCCTCCAGTTCGAATGCATTTCCCCTTCGCGAACTGAGTGGCGGAGAATCTATTTCCCCTTCGAACATTTCCCAAAACCTTGGCAGTTCGTTCTGGCTGTCAATCGACACGAGAGTTGTTGCAGCTCCACAGTCACCGCAGTACGAGCCTTCGCACCAGAACTTCATGCAATTAAGGCACTTTAAATAGCCCCTCGAAGGGGCCAAGTCACCAAGGGGCTGCAAGAACTCTTCGATTTCTCGCCGGTGAAAACCAAATCGGCCGTCGAGCTCATCGGCAAAAACTGCAAGCACCTCGGGTAGTCTTTTCAATTCCGAAATCAACTCGTCACGCTCAACCTGAGTCGGTCCAAAAAGTCGATGCCAGTTCAAATAGATGATTAAAAAGCAGTCATCTTCATGGATTGAAAGAAGTCCCGACCATGGCGAAAGTGACTTATTCAGTTCTCCAATCAATGCAGCAAGGCCATTTCTAGTTGCATCAGATTCTTTAAAAACCAACGGAAATGGGAAACTGAATTGAATTGATCCCAATGCACCCAAGCCGACAACTGAATTAGGAGAAAAAGTTTCGGGGAGGGGACTGGGGTTGGTAAAAAAAACTGTTGGGTCCGACTCTTCACCCTCCAGGTATGGACTGCCTCCATAAGCTGTCAGGGCCTCCATCACGAAAGAGATCATCTCGTCATGTTCGTAAAGTCGAAGCTCTCTGGCGACAGCATCACTTCCACAATAAATACAGAAGCGACTGGACGGGCCATGCTCGCTACAGCTCTTACAAAGTACGCCCATGACACTCCTCTAAGTGCTTAATTATGAACTGTGTTTTTAGGTGATTGTGGCAAAACATGAACTTCAAAATCGGCGCTGCCTACTAATTAGTGAACTTATTTTCGAACCAACAGGGACCGTGACGCTATACTAAGGCATCATGACCGAAAAACTTGAGTGGACATCAGAATGGCGTGATGCCGGCAAAAGCGTCTTTCAAGGCGAAAACGTCATAATTGCTGGCCCGGCCGGCACCGGTAAATCCCTTTGGATCAAAGCAATCGACGAATTGCTGACGAGCAAAGGTGTCGGAGTTCAGGTCGTTTCATATACAGCATCTGCAGCTGAGAATGTTGGGGGTAAGACAATCCATTCGGTATTTGGTTTTCGTCCCGGCGTGGACATCCTTGACCCGCGAGCCTCAGTGCACTGGAAGACTCGCGAGCGGATTGAGGGAATAACAACCCTGATCATCGACGAATACTCAATGCTCAGTTCCAGACTCTTGGATGCAGTTTCGGCAAGGTGCCAGCAATTTCCAGCTACCGTCCAGTGGAAGAATGATGCTGTCCGGGAACACTTTGGGGGACGACAAGTCATTCTGGTTGGCGACCCTTTGCAACTTGAACCGGTTGTCGACGCAGAAGACCGAGTGATTTTTCATGGTGAGGGATACCCGGGTCACTTCTGGTTTGATGCAAAAGACTACGAACCTGGGCGCTTTAAGCATTTTTGTTTTACCAAGCCTTTTCGTCAGGTCGACGACGAGGACTTCGTCACATTGTTGAATGATCTCCGACATGGAAATAACTTCGACACACATCACTCCACTCTCCACGGTCGCCGAGAGGAAATGCTCGATACGGATGACGACTCGACCGCTGTAAATCTCACTCACGACAATGAGCTTCGTCGCCGAATGAATGAAGAGGAACTTCGCAGGATTGACGGCCCGCTTCGCGAAAGTCGTATCCACTGGACTTTTGGTGAAGAAACTGGGCGTAAGGTTCCGAACCAATTCGAAGAAGTACTCCAACTAAAGATTGGAGCCCGGGTCATGTTTACTCAGAACAAATACGACGAGAACAAGAAGCTCTTATGGACCAACGGAAGCACGGGTGCGGTGACAGGCTTCACACCAGAGAATGGCGCCTTCATTACAGAGGTTGAAGTACGGCTCGATAGCGGACGCGTCGTAAAGGTTGAACGCGAAATCTTCCAGGAGCACCAGTCAATTAGGCACTCTCGACAAGGCGAAAAACCCTGGATTGAAAAGAAACTCGTTTTTGAAGCTGTCCAATTTCCGTTGACTCTTGGCTGGGCCTTCACGATTCACAAGAGTCAGGGGAAGACAATCGGCAAGGTCCGAATCAATGTAAGCGATAGCTTCTCCCCAGGCATGGCCTACACCGCTTTGTCACGGGTGCGCCAATTGGACCACTTGATCATTTCAGGAACAGTTGGGAAACACCACTTTCCCGCCCCAAACGAGCGTCTGAAGGACTACCTAACTAAGCACTTCCCGTGTTTTGGGACTTTTATGCCAGAAATGATTTCGCCACAAGAATTACCTGAGGAACTGGAGTAGCAGCCTTGACCCTCCCGCTTTCAAATGTCCAAAAGGACCCCAGAGGCGTTGCTAGTCCCGCCTCGCCCACCAAGATTAGCAACTTCAGATTCTCAAATGTCCCGCACCTAAAAACGTCGACTGCTCAAGATGTTGGGCTCCGTTAGAAATTGCTTAGAAATTCATTGGGCGTGATGCATGGAGGCATCTGGTCCGGCCATTCAAGTAAGTCTCGATCTCCGGAAACGATAAATTCACACCGTTCCTGTCTCGCCAACGCCACTAGGTAAGAGTCGGCGCTATCTCGAAGCCCCACGTCCTTAAAGGGTGGATTGGGAACCAAATCGGTCAATGCTCTAATCGTGCCTAAATATTTCTCAGCCTCGTTTATAGAAAGCCATTTTCGAATTTTTTCTCGCTGAAGGAGCACTTCAGCTATTTCCTCGTACAATTCGAGGCACATCACAACTTCGATTGTGCTGCGAGATACCCAT
>Ga0214187_1000351_pt1 | contig 12394 bp, 9 predicted proteins | sample TroBogEpilimnion_4_FD_153025 | JGI IMG/M metagenome (GOLD analysis project Ga0214187, IMG submission 153025) | Freshwater microbial communities from Trout Bog Lake, WI - 24JUN2008 epilimnion | ecosystem: Environmental > Aquatic > Freshwater > Lake > Epilimnion/Euphotic zone | place: Trout Bog...
AAGACGGATGAGTCGGTCAATGCCGAGAATCTTCACCGCGTTTTCGAGCTCAACCTTGCGGACCGCAGCGACCTCATCCATGTCGTGCTCGTCGGCGTCGGGCTTAGCCCCGGTTGGCGAGTCTCCGCACTCTCCGTTGGTGCAGGTCACCAGAACGGTGCGAATACCCTGGTTGGCCAAAAGGCGGTAGAGACCACCAGTTGAGCTGGCTTCGTCGTCGGGGTGGGCGTGCACCGCCAAGAATGTCAATTGGCTCATTACAGCCCTCCAAAAAGGTCAGCGCTATCGGCTGACGAAGGGGTTTTCGAATACGCCCGCTGATAGAACTCTGTTCCAAACAACATGGCGAATAGTTCCGGATTCATTGTCACGAGGTCCGCATTGTCGGTCTGCGATGCGTGAGTGGCGATGGCCTTTTGCTTCAGCGCTGAGAATCGCGAAACGTCCATAACCGTTGAAACCAAGGAGCGGTCAATGTCGACACTGGCGTCAGTGACCCACTTGGGCAGAGATACATTTTCGGCGGTGGCGCGAGAAACAAAATCTGCCATTAAGTCCGACGGCATCACTGGGTAGTAGAGACGCTCTACTGAAGGCGACTTCGCCACGGCGTTTTGGGTAACTCGGTTCGCCATGATGTGATCCGGGTGGCCGTAGAAACCATTTTCGTCATAGGTCACCACGACACTCGCACCAACTTCAGCGAAGAGTGCGGCCAGGGTCGTACCAACGGCATCAACGTTGCAGTTCATGAAGGCCAAGGGGGCTGAGTTCTGCTCCCACCCAGGCAGTCCGGAGTCTTCGTATCCCAAGGTGACAACTCGACTAATGCCCACCAGGTGAGCGGCGTCTTGCAGTTCTTTGGCCCGCGTAGCGCGGACATATTCACGGTTGTGCCCAGCGGCTGAACCCGGGAGATTCTTGTCGTCAATGCCGAGCAATCCACTCGTGCAGGTCACCAAGATGATCTGGTAACCCAGTTCTGCGTAGTGCGCCGTAATGCCGGCGGTAAAGAGAGATTCGTCGTCGGGGTGGGCGTGTACGCACACCAGAGTTTTTGTAGCAGTCACAGTTGTACAGGTTAGGAGGTAGCCAATTGCACGATGCGCACAACCAGCAAGGTTCCCGCCACCGCTAGGTAGCTGCCGGTTACCCCGAGCAGAATCTTGCGAGCTCGCGTCCTTGGAGCCGGGGTCAACAACGCTTGACGAGGCATACGCCAGTCCAATTTGTCGACGCCAAACTCCTTGCGCGGTCCCATTCGCTTAAGCCCAATGGGAAGGCCAATAAGGAGCCCGATGAAGGCGAAGGATCCGAGCCACTCCAAGAGTGGCAGAACAGGTGCTGATGGGAACAGAGTCGAGACCATCATCACCACCGAAAGCACCGCGAGGATGGCCACGATGATGACCGCGATTGCGTTCAACCACCGTGAATTCACCCACGGCCCGAGAGTCTCTTTGTCATTGGCTAAGAGAAGGACGAAAATCGTGGTGCTCGGCAACATCAGTCCACACATTGCCTGAACGGCCAATGTAATGAGCCCGAGCGGAGCACTCGGAATCAAGGTGACAATTCCCGCCACCACTAACAACCCGGCGAAGATTCCATAGAAGCCTTTGGCCTCTTTGAGTGGAGTGTTGAGGCCCTGCGCGAGCTTTCCAGACATATCCCCCATGGCGTAACTACTCGCGAGGGTTACCGCCGCGGCACCAATGACAGAGGAATTAAGCAACAAAATGGCGAAGAGTGCCCCAGTGTCTCGGCCCACGTAGTGCGCGAGCCCTCTGGCTACTCCCAGTGCATCGGTATAGGAGTTAGTGCCCCCGTGGTGCGAGAGCCCAGCCGCGGTAAGCCCAATCAGCAAAGTGGCTACCGCCACCACGATGATCGAGCCGACCACCGTGTCCACGCGCTCGTAGTTGAGGTAGCGAGGCGAGATTTTCTTGTCAACAATGTTGCTCTCTTGGAAGTACAACTGCCAGGGGGCAACGGTGGTGCCAATAATCGAGATGATCAAGAGGACGCCCGCCGAGGTGGGGCCGCCGCGAATTCCGGCGTTCACGTAGTGGTGAAAGACCTGGTGGGTAGAGATGTGCACTCGTAGAACGAGCGGGACGACCAGGAAGTTAACGGCGACAAAGAGCATCATGAATCGCTCCCAGCGCTGGAACGAACCAGTTGCGGTGACCAAGAAGAGAAGTACGACAGCCACGGGAACAGAGAGGTAGGGAGAGACACCGAAGTAGCGCATGGAAAGTGAGATGCCAATGAATTCGGTGATGATGATTAAGAAGTTCAGCAAGAGAATTGAACTAATTGAGATGTTGCCCCATCGCTTGCCGATACGTTCACGAATCAGGCGTCCGTGCCCCTGACCGGTGACCGCACCAAGACGAGCGACCATCTCTTGGTTCACAATCAAGACGGGAATCAGAAGGGGCAGAGTCCACAAAAGGCTGTAGCCGAAGTTTTGACCCGCCTGGGCGTAGGTCGAGATTCCACCCGCGTCATTGTCCCCCACCATCACGATGAGGCCGGGCCCAATAATGGCGAGGAGAGTTAAAAAGCGCGCCTTGAGTCCGCGTCGGCCTGATGGCGCATGGGTGTCAATGGTGCCAAAGGCTCCCTTGATCTGAGCTTCCTGGGTTACTTCGTTCGACATGCGCCACCTCCTTTCGTTCGCTCGTGGTCGTTGGTCGAAACAACCACGTGCGGAGGAGGGCTACTTGCGCGCTTCGTTACCTGGTTGTGTCAATACGAATGTTGGGGTACTCGGGGGTTTCAGAAAGCACCCCTTAGAACGAGACGACTAGTCACGGTCATTCCTCCACCGCAGCTACGCCGAAGTCACGACGCCAGCCTTGGGGCAGCATCTCTTCGAGCAAGTCGTCTACCGTCACGACACCAATAACGGTGTTGTGTTCCTCATCCAGTACTGGCACGACCATGAGGTTAAAGTCACTCATCTTTCGTGCCACTCGCATGACATCCCAGTGAGGGTGCACGTGAGCCATTTGAGTCTTTGCAATCGTTAGAGCCACGTCGGTGCCTCGGGCCTTAATCAACTGGCCAATGGCCACGGCCCCTACGGTCATGCCAGCGGCATCGACCACGAAGACCGTGTGGATTGATTCAGCCGGGGCGTCGGACTTTCGGATGGCCTCAATGGCCTCGTCCACGGTGGCGCTCTCGCCAATGGTGACGAAGTCCGTGTTCATGATTCCACCGGCGGTATCAGCGTTATAGGAAAGCAACTGGCGAACCTTTTGCTGCTGATCGGTGGCCAGGTTCTCAAGAATTGATAGACGGCGGTCCTGTTCAACTTCGTTGATCAAGTCCGCGGCGTCGTCTGGCTCCATGCGAGAGAGCAAACGGGCTGCTTCTACGTCGGTTCGCGCCTCGATAAATTCCAACTGGTGCTCGGTGTCGAGCTCTTCAAAGACGTCGGCTTCTAATTCGCGGTCGAGACCAACGGCAGAGATGATTTCTTCACCCTCTTCGTGGCTGGCCTGTTCAACGAGGTCCGCAATTTGGGCGGGGTGCAATTTCGCGAGCTTGCGATAGGGAATGCGCAACCGTGCCGAAGGCACGTGACCCACGAAAGGTTCAATTGAAGCAAAGTCAACAATCGAGTCGGCTTTTACGCGGCTGCCGAAACGAGATCCGAGAATGCGGCGAAGGAGTGGTCGACGACCAGGGTCAACTCCTACGACTTCCCATTGTCCATTTATCTCAGCGAGCTCAATCTCATTGGCGGTGATCAAGCGGCCGCGCACCAAGTTAATGAGGTGGCGAGCAAGCAGGTCTTCGGCGAGCAACATTTCACCGGGGCGACGCTCGAAACGACGGAGGTCAACTCGACGACCCTCAAAGGTGACCTTGCCTTGCGCCAAGCCACCAATTTTGCGGATTGGGACAAAGAGGTTGCGCCCTTCGATGCGAATCACCGCACCCACGATTGGTGGGTGCGCATCGTCTCCGAGGCGAGCGACCAGGTCTTGGACGCGACCAATCCGGTCGCCGTCGGCGTCAAAAATAGGTCGACGCAGGAAAGTTGAGAGGTGCAGAATTTCAGTCATAGGCGCTCGTAAGCCCTTAAAGGCTACCCCTAAAGTGCTGAAATACCCAAGAAAATTTGGATTTCATCGTGACAACTCGGTGAATTGCCGATGATTTCGCTAAATCTGCAGTGCCTTGATTGCCGATACGGCCTTTTCAATCGCCGCATCATCCACCAGCGCGCTGGTCACAAAGCGTGCGCGCTGAGGTGCCACCGTGCCGCCCGCTACCCCAGCCTCTTCGAGCTTGGTCACGATCGTTCGAGCTTGTGGGTGATTAAAGGAAACGATGTTTGTTTCACAAATCGCGGGGTCGTAGTTGGACTCAGGGAATTTCTGAGCGAAGGCCTCCGCCAAGACCTTTGCGCGAGCATGATCTTCGGCCAAGCGTTCCACCATTGTTTCGAGTGCGACGATTCCAGCGGCGGCCAAGAAACCCGCCTGGCGCATTGCCCCACCGAGACGCTTGCGCTCGATACGTGCTCGGTCCATCAATTCTTTGGAACCCGCCAGCATCGAGCCAACTGGTGCACAGAGGCCCTTGCTTAAACAGGTCATAACCGTGTCAACGTGAGTCGTGAACTCACTGGGCTTTACTTCGCGAGCCACGGCAGCGTTAAAGAGTCGCGCACCATCTAAGTGCATGGGCAGGTTGCCGACGACCTTCTTTAGTTCGGCAATCTGTTCGGGCTGCCACGTGCGACCACCCGATGCCATGTGAGAATTCTCCAGCGAAACCAAGTTGATGGTTGGCTGGTGGTCAAACTGGGCGTCAAGCACCGAAGCCACCTCGTCGAGGTTGAATACTCCGTTGGTGTCATCTACAAAATTGAATTGCACCGACGCATTCGCGGCACTCGCACCCATTTCAAATCCGACCACGTGCTGGCTGCGGCCCGCAATTACGACATCACCCGGGCGAGTGTGCACTCGCATGGCCATTTGGTTAGCCATAACACCAGAGGGAACAAAGATTGCCGACTCCTTGCCCACCAGGCTCGCAAACAGTGATTCGAGCTTCGCGACGGTGGGGTCTTCGCCGTAACCGTCGTCGCCCACCACCGCTTCGTACATGGCCTCACGCATGGCTTGGGTGGGTTGGGTCAGAGTGTCACTGCGTAGGTCAACTTGGGGCTGGGTCATAGATTCGTTCCGGTCACTGGGAGTTAGTAATTCATATTTCCACACCTAACGGTAATAAGGTTTTGAGATGACCAGTCAATACGCCCACCGCTTTCCGGACCGCCCCACCGCCCACGATGCCCTGGGCATCAGTGTGGTTGAGCTCAGTCCCGAGCGCTGCATCCTCGAGTGCGAGGTCGGACCAAAGACCCACCAGCCCTTTGGACTCTTGCACGGTGGAGTATCAGCCCTCATGGTCGAAGGGGCCGCATCGATGGGTGGCATTGTGAGTGTCCCTGAAGATCAGGTGTGCGTGGGAACCGAACTGAACATTTCTCACCTACGTGCGGTTGATTCGGGCAAGATTCGAGCGACCGCAACCCCTATTCGCAAAGGTCGCACCGTGCACGTATGGAATGTGGACCTTACTAATGAGTCAGGTGAGCTATTCGCAACCGGACGCATGACTCTGCAGGTAATTAAGGCCCGGTAAGGGAATAATCACCAAAAGTCCTAGACTGTTCCGATACCAAGGAGTGAGGAACGCGTATGGGTACTCGATTTGTGGGCTGGGGCATGGCTGTGCCCGACAAGATTGTTACAAACGACGATCTTTCCAAGACCCTAGACACCTCCGACGAATGGATCTCTGAGCGCACCGGTATCCGCCAGCGCCACGTTGGTGGAACCACCACCGAACTCGGTGCCTTGGCCGGAAAGCGCGCCATGGAAGACGCCAAGGTTGGCCCCGAAGACATCGACTTCGTCCTTCTCGCCACCACCACTCCCGACCGCATGGCTCCATCAACCGCAGCGTTGATCCAGGCCGAGTTGGGGCTCACCTGTCCTGTTTTGGACGTGAACGCAGCCTGCGCGGGATTCCCCTACGCCGTTCGTGTCGCTCAAGGGCTCATCGAAACTGGCACCAAGCGCATTTTGCTCATTGGCGCCGAGACCCTGTCACGCTGGGTTGACTGGACTGACCGTAATGTGGCGGTTCTGCTCGCCGACGGCGCTGGTGCGACGGTCATGGAATACTCCGACACCGACAACGACATCCTGTCCTTCGTTCTCGGGGCTTCAGGTGTTGACGCGGACCTTCTGACCTGTGACCACGGCAGTTACTTCTTCATGGACGGCAAAGAAGTCTTCCGCCGGGCCGTGCGCGTGGTTGTGGATTCGGCTTCCGAGGCCATCGAAAAGGCTGGCATCGAGGCCAAGGACATCAGCTTGATGATCCCCCACCAGGCCAACATTCGAATCATCCAGGCCGCCAGCGAGCGCTTGGGAATCCCAATGGAAAACGCCGTTATTACCTTGGACCGCTACGGCAATACCTCGAGTGCCTCAATTCCCATGGCGTTCTGGCACGCCCGTGATGAAGGTCGAGTCAAGAAGGGCGAATACGCCCTGATGACCGGTTTTGGTGCCGGTATGACTTGGGCCTCATCTGTGCTCAAATGGTCTCTATGAGCGGACCTTCACTCGTCATTTTGGCCGCAGGGCGCGCCCGTCGTTACGGCGGACTAAAGCAGCTCGCGCCCATCGGCGTTCACGGTGAAGGAATCATTGACCTGTTGGCCTCAGACGCCTACGCCGCGGGCTTTGACGACATTGTGATTGTCGTAAATCGCGATACCGGTGACGCCATCAAGGCGCACGTCGCCGCTAACTGGCCCAAGGACCACAAGGTTTCTTTCGCCTACCAAGATCAACTTCGCGGCACCGTTGACGCGGTGCTCTCGGCCGTACCGGCCCTTGATACCTCAAAGCCCTTCGGTGTTTCTAACGCCGACGACCTCTACGGCCGTGACGCTTTCATGAAGTTGGGCTCGCACCTTATTAACTCCACCAACAATTGCCTAGTGGGCTTCGAGCTCGACCAGGCTCTCGTTGGCACCTTGCCCGTTTCTCGCGGAACTTGCCACGTAGTGAATGGCCACCTCACCGAAATCACCGAGCGTCGCAACGTGCAAGCCACTTTGGACGGTTTCGTAGCGAACGATGGACTTGAGCCATCGGTGCTTCGCTCGAGCACCTTGGTCTCGATGAACCTGTGGGGATTCCGTCCAGAGATTCTCCCCTACATGGAAAAGTGCGTAGCCGAGCACGACTTCGAAGCCGAGTCAGAGATTCAGCTGCCCGTATTCGTGGGTTCGATTTTGCACCGCACGCCGTTCCGCTTTGACGTTTTGCCTACTCACTCTCGCTGCATTGGTGTGACTCACGCTGATGACCTTCCTCTGGCACAGATTCTCGTGCGCGAAGAGGTTGCACGCGGTGAGCGCCCCGAATTCGCCTTCAAGAACTAGTGCCAATCCCGTGAGGGAGTAACCGCACCAATCTGTAGGGGTTCAACAAACTCCGCTGTCACATTCACCGTTCCCTGGCCTCGCTCGAGCGTTCCCCTGATAATGAGTGCTGGAGAACTGTCAGCCATCTCGCGCCAGCGGATCCACGCTCCCTTGGAAAAGACCACGTTCACGTGACCGGTCTCGTCTTCTAGGTTCAAGAACACTGCACCCCTAGCGGTTTCGGGTCGCTGACGGTGAGTTACAACTCCAGCGACCGTTACTCGCCGAGCAGTCGACGAACTCAGGCTCGCGGCCGTTACCACCTCTCGTGCAGACAGCTCTTCACGCATGAGTTCCATGGCGGTGGCCTCGGTGGTGAGTCCCATTGACCACAGATCATCGGCAACCCGTTCAATTGGTGATGGTTCAAAGAGTGTCGGTGCCGACAGACCAGTTACTACCCCTTCGAGCCGATCACTGGTGCCCTGACTCGCCGCCCCCGCACTCCAAATCAGGGCTCGCCGCGAGTTACCAAAGTCATCGAGAGCTCCCGCACTCGCCAACGATTCAAGGTGGGACTGTTGCAGATTCGCTCGACGCACGAGATCGTTTTGATCGCGCCACGGTGCGCCGTTCACGATTCGTTCGGCCACCTCTGACCCAATTCCCCGCACCGCTCCGAGCCCTAGGCGGACCGCGATTTGACCCTCGTGTTCTTGCGTTGCGGCACCTACTTTGGAGCGATTCACATCTGGGCGAAGGACACTCACCCCGTGGCGCTTGGCATCAGCTACCAAACTCTGCGGCGACCAGAAGCCCATCGGTTGGGCGTTTAACAGTGACACCAAGAAGCACTCAGGGTAATGAACCTTGATCCACGCCGAGCAGTAAACAAGGTGCGCGAACGAGACGGCGTGGGACTCGGGAAAGCCAAAGTTCGCAAAGGCCGAAAGGGCGTGGAATAGCTCGTCGGCGGGTTCGCCGGTAATGCCATTCTGCGCCATACCGGCGTAGAAACGACTCTTGAGTTTCATCATGCGAATCTCTGAACGCTTAGAGGCCATGGCTTGACGTAGTTCATCGGCTTCGGCCGGCGAGAAGCCCGCCACCGCTACCGCCATCTCCATGAGTTGTTCTTGGAACAAGGGCACGCCCAGCGTGCGCTTGAGAATTGGTTCTAACCGCGGGTGGAGATAGGTGACTGGTTCGTCACCCCGGCGCCTTCGGATGTAGGGGTTAACCGCATTGCCCTGGATGGGGCCGGGTCGAATAAGCGCTACTTCAATGACGATGTCGTAGAAGGTGCGTGGTCGGATTCGTGGCAAGGTGGCCATCTGGGCACGAGATTCCACCTGGAATACACCCACGGTGTCCGCTTCGCACAGTAAGTCATAGACCGCCTCTTCTTGGGGCAACTGACTCAAATCCAAGGTAACGCCGTAGGTGGCGTGCACCTCATCAACCGCTCGGTGCAGAGCCTCGAGCATGCCTAGTCCGAGCAGGTCAAACTTCACTAGTCCACTCGCGGCACAATCGTCCTTATCCCACTGCAACAAGGTGCGTCCGGGCATGCGACCCCACTCCACGGGACAGACCTCAATGACCGGTCGGTCACAGAGCACCATGCCCGCCGAGTGAATACCTAAGTGACGTGGTCGATGGAGGAGCTCGGTTGCCATCTCGAGCATGAGCGGTGAGACGTCATCGCCCTTAGCGATCATCTCTTGGCGATCAACCCGGTCACGGAAGTCATTGGCTTCTTCCTCGCTGTAGCCAAAGGCACGAGCCACGTCGCGCAGAGCCGAACGAGGACGATAGGTAATAACCGCCGCTACTTGGGCCGCGTGACGCCGTCCGTAGCGTTCGAAGACATATTGAATGACCTCTTCGCGGCGACCGGATTCGATATCAACGTCAATGTCTGGTGGGCCATCTCGAGCGGGCGACAAGAATCGCTCGAAGAAAAGATTGAGCGCCACCGCATCGGCGTTCGTAATCCCGAGTGAGTAACACACCGCCGAATTAGCCGCCGATCCTCGCCCCTGGCAAAAGATATTGGACTTGCGACAGAACTCGGTTATGTCCCAGACGGTGAGGAAATAACCAGCGAACCCCAAGGTTCTGATGACGTTCAACTCGTGTTCAATCTGACGCCACGCGCCAGGAACTCGCTCATTCTCCCTTGTTCCGTACTTGCGTGTTGCTCGCTCTTCCACCAACTCTTCGAGGTACTGCTGTTCGTTCATACCTGGTGGAGTTGGAAAGGTCGGGAGTTGTGGAGCGACGAGTCGCAGGTCGAAGGCCAACTCTTCGGCTAATTCACCAGCTCGGTCGACTACCCCGGGCCAGCGCTGAAAGCGTTGGCGTTGCTCAGCGTCACTACGCAGATGTGCGGTTGGTGAAGCATCCAGCCACCCCTCCATCTCATCGAGCGAACGCCTCGCACGCAGTGCCGAGAGCAGGTTCGCCCGGCGAAAGTCCTTAGGGGTGGCGTAGTGAACGTTATTGGTGGCAACTACTTGAACCTTGGCGTAGTTTGCGAGGTCTACCAGCGCTTCATTGCGGGCGTGGTCATCAGGAAAGCCATGGTCCCAAATCTCGACCGCTAAATTTTCACGACCAAAGCGCGCCACCAACTCATCAATGGCCGCTCGACCAGCGCTAGCTCCTTCATTCAGGGCTCGTGCGAGTGGCCCCTTGCGACAACCGGTAAGGACGAGCCAATCTTGCGCACTCGCGGTGATCTCATCCCACGAAAGGTCCGGTACTCCTTTTTCACCCTTGGCTAAGTGGGCCTCGCCGAGCATGGTCGAAAGTGCGCGGTACCCAGTGACCGAGCGAGCCAAGACAACCAGGTGTGTTCCACTCGGGTCGGGTACGCCGTGGCGGTCATCACCCGCACTCAAAGTGAGCTCGGCCCCGAAAATCGTCGGCAGGCCTAGTGCTCGAGCAGCCTCGGCGAAGCGAACCACTCCGTACAAACCGTGATGATCACTAAGGGCCAGACCCGAGAGCCCTAGTCGGACCGCTTCGGCAACTAGCTCCTCGGGATCGCTCGCGCCGTCGAGAAAACTAAAGCCCGAATGGGCGTGTAACTCTGCGTAGGTAGCCATCAGTCGTAGATACCGGTGAGCCACCACGCTTGGTTCTCGTAAGTAAGCAGCATCGCTTCACCACCGTCGAGCAGAATCTGCATCTGGGCTCGACGCCGCGACTGTTGCCACCAGCGTTCCACTAACGGCCAGGGACCGGCGTGCCAGGTAATGCTTCGTCGTTGTGGTGGGGTGAACATGATGTACGCCGGAACAGCACTCAGCAGCCCACGCTCCCCAACTCGAATTGGTTGATCTAACTCGTCACGGAGTTGCACGGTGATGGGGTGACGCAACGCGGTAACGGGTGAAGGGTGCCCCACTTGACCGGGCCAGGGTGCGCCTGAGTCACGGGGAGATGCCGGAGATCCCCACGGGACCATAGCGGTGCGGTCTTGTGGAGTGCGCCCTGCAGCCAAGTTGGCCACCTGAATTGACTCTGGCCCCAGCCGGTGACGCACACGTTTAGCGGCCTCTTCGGCGCGTAGTTCACCCGCACCCCGTTGACCAAAGAAGCCCAACTGTTCGCGGACCGACTCTGCTGGGTCAGCGAGTCTCGCTAGACGCCTCGCGAGAGGGGCGTCGCGTTGTCCGGGAATTTCCGAGAGTTCCCCGCGGGCTACGCGGTGTAGGACGAAGGCGTGGCGGTTAAATCGCTCCGCAATTCGTGCTGGCGCGATGTCGGCGAATGCACCCACACTGTGAATACCTAGTCGGTGACCGGTGGTGGCTAAATCCTTGCGTCCAAGTACCTCCAGTGGTTGAGCTCGGCGAAAGATGTCACTCTCACCTGGAGCAATAACTAACTCGGCTTTAGCGGCGAGCTCGGCACAGAAGAGTCCTTCGGCGATCCCCACTCGAGCTCGCAAGTTAGTGACGTCAAACGCACACTGCAGCACTGCGCGCAGTACGGCCTCTTCTCCACCAAAGAACCGACTCGGACCCCGTACTGGTAACACGAAGAGCCCTAAACGAATGAGTTCGGTAAAAGGACAGAGCAAGGTGAGCGCCTCGTGGAGCGCACTGTTCATGCGAACAGTGCCGCCCTCTGGTGACTCCACCGCAATCTCTTCTACCCACACTGCGAGTAGTCGCTCCATCTATTTCTTCCCTTTGCCAAGAGCTGAGGGAAGCATCACCGTGTGCTCGGTGGCGTTGTGTGCCGATCCACGACCACCCAAGACAACGGTTACTCGACGACCATCCAAACGACTCGAGGTCTGCCACTCACTGTGAGTGATCTTGAATGAAAGATCCGCTGGCAGTGGCCAGGGTGAACATGGTTCACTGAGCGCAATTAGCACCGCACCTCGTTCACGAACTCGGTCCATGAGTTTGCGCACCGCTCCGTGGGCGGGAATCGATGGAGGTCGCACGATCACGAGGTCTACCCCATCCAGCAGGTCCGCGGTGGACTCAGCCCAAGCTCCGCGTGGACGTGGAACAAAGAGCACCCGTCGCAGGTCCACGCCGAGGTCGGTCATGGCCACGACCCCTGGATCATCAACCCCTACGACACCAACCCAGTGACCCTTCACACTCGCCGCCCCCACGAGGCCCAGAGCCAAACTGAGTCCACCCTGGCCGGGTGCAGCATCAACCACCGTGGTCGTGCCACGACGCAGACCAGCACCTGGAACCATCCCCCGCCAGGGATCTCCCAAAGGCAGGGTCTTAGTGGCGGCTAGCGCTACGGGCCGGACCTTGGCGATGAGCTCAGCCGAGAGGGCTGGACGGGGTTTGGCAGAGGCGAACATATGTTCGTAAGAGTAGCCAGCCCCCGTAACACCTGACAAATCGGGCCTAAATGACCACTGCGGGCCTT
>Ga0214187_1000354_pt1 | contig 12263 bp, 16 predicted proteins | sample TroBogEpilimnion_4_FD_153025 | JGI IMG/M metagenome (GOLD analysis project Ga0214187, IMG submission 153025) | Freshwater microbial communities from Trout Bog Lake, WI - 24JUN2008 epilimnion | ecosystem: Environmental > Aquatic > Freshwater > Lake > Epilimnion/Euphotic zone | place: Trout Bog...
TTGCGTGGCTTAACTCGCCAGATTCTAGGTCGACTGCAGCAATTGAGTTATAAAGCTTCTTGCACACCCCATCAAGTTCTAGACTTATCTCACTTTCTATACTGCTTTGAGTCTGCTTAAATTCAGGAGATGTCCGATTCCTTGTTCGAGCGCTAATGATCAAGTTCTTTTCATATTCCTTGAAATACTTGATGATATCTGTTCGTAGTGAACCGATAACAATGAGGAGAGGAAACCAAAACCCTGCTTGAATGAAGCCCACCGCAACTCTGCGGTAGAGGGTAACCTCGGTGACTCCAAAAGGTGAAGCAATAAACATATAGATCAGATCGGCCAAACCAATAAAAAGCAACCCCATCAATGAAAGCTGAAAGTAGCTAAATTCCTGGACTTTATACTTCTTGCACAGATAAATCGTGAGCGAAGAAACGATGATAAGCACGAGTGCATGAAGGCCGCGTGCCTCAAGTAACCCTGAAATATGTGAATACTGTTTATTTCCAAACTGGGTAAGAAAAGCGGCAAGCTCCAGAATGACTATGCCAATCGGGATTAATGAGAAATCAATACGATATTTCTTAAATCTGCCGGTTGCAGAAATAGATTGTGACATAACTACTTCACTGCAACTTTACCTTGATGCCACATGCGCACAGCAACAACTCTGGGATTCACGCTTGGATCTCCATTCACGCCAAGAGCGGCAAATGTTCGTTGAATGAGGGCTTCAGCAGCCCGCAGCGTGATTCCACGAGTTTCTGCGATCGAGGCATTAGATAGACCCTCTGCGATCATATGCAAGATCTCTGCTTGGCTAGCTGTAATGGTGATTTTTTCTTCATTATGGATGACCGTGCTTTGAAAGTTTCCTGTTTTTGCAATCGATTCTTCAAGTGCCAACACTAAGTTTGCAATAGAGCCAAGTTGTGATTTAACAATATAGACAGTGGGATCTGGGATTCGAGAAACATCGTTGATGGCAAGCTCGGGAGATGCATGGGCGGTCATGATGACCATTCCGGTCCATGGACGTTCTTTAAATACTTTTGTGAGCAGATCTGCTCCATCTGGGCCGTGGCCAAGGTCTAGGTCAGTTAGAACAACGTGAGGATCAAATGCATCGATGGCGCCAATCGCATCTGCAACCGATTTCACAGGATTAACAGTGATTCCAGTTGAAGTTAGCATCTCACTCACCATTGTGCGCGTGAAGTCTTCATCTTCAACGAGTAGTACCCGAATAGCTTTTTGACCCGAGTTCATTTATCAAGCCTAGCAACCATGAACAGGCTTTGATTTAGACTGTTCGGTTAATACACACACTATTAATCATGAAAACATTCAAAGAGATTGTCACCGCCTACTCTTGTTTTATGCGAGGAAGAGAAGAAAGAATTATCAAGAAAGCAATGGCTGCCATGGTCATTGTGATGGTTTTTATCTTGATTCCACGCTCATTTGCTGAGGAATTACTCGCTCCGATCATTGGAATCGTTCAAGGCCCAACGGATGCGCCAACTGATACAGCTGCTCCGACTCCAGATCCCAGCGTTGCACCCTCGCCCACTGATACACCCAGCCCGGCGGCAACGCCGACGGATGCTCCATCATCAACGCCACCAGAGCCAACAGATTCAGCAAGTCCTTCTGCCACGCCTTCTCCCTCTCCATCTCCCACCCCCAAAGCTGAAGCCAATCAGCGTATGAGCGTCTTTGTTCCCCCAAGTATTTCCGTTGACCCAAGAGCGCACTCAGCTTTCTTGCCGATGCTCATGGCAGGTGGAATGCGCACCTTGCTCGTCTGTGGCTATACAAATGGCCCTGCAATGATTTTTGGCGCACCTGATAACGGCGCGCTACAAGGCGGAAGCGGTTCATCAACTTTTCGTATATCAGGAGATCCTGGAACTGTCATGTCCTCACTCAATGGCCCCATGGGGCTTCGCTTGTTCTCCCCGCAAGGCGGTATTGCTGGATCACAAATCACTCTTCGCTTTATCTCTCTGAATATGCCTTCGATTACACCAGAACTATGTGTGGCAGGTAATCCGAGTAATACCCGAACCATCTTTGTTCGAGCCCTCGGTATGGACTTAAACCTGGTGAAGGACGGTGTTACCCTGAAATAGTTAGAAGTCTATTTCGCGGTAATTTGTAATTTTTCCAGAAGGGTGTGATCTTCAATGTTGAGTTCACCATTGAGTGGCAACGTAAAGTCCCGCCGCTCTTCTGGCTTTAACACAAAAAAGAAGATCCTTCTTGGCGTTGCAGCTCTATCTGTTATCCCCTTCATCCTCTCCACATTTGCAGCAAGTGTGACAATTGGATCCGGTCCTCTTGAATTTGGTCAGGGATCTCAGCAAGCGCTGGCATGCGACCCCAATGTCTTCATCGCTCTGGGTGAAGAGTGGCACGCAAATCCATCAGCCACAGATAGCTCTGACGGTTTCTTCCGCGTGCGCACCGCGACGATTTCAAATCTGAACCTAGACTCATGCGCAGGCCGCAAACTTCGTTTGCGCCTGATCGATGGCAATAGCACCGAGCTTGTCTTGGGAAATACCCCTGAAGCAAAAGTTCTTCAGGTAACCCTTCCTCAAACCTCACCGAACTCCAATATCACTGATTCTGGCTCACTTGCCCTTACCTACCTCACCACAGATGGACAGCCAATTACGGGCACATTAGCGGCCAATGTGAACCTCAACGTCTCAGGTGTCTCTGTTTATGATGGGACTCCGCTGAGCTCTAGCAACGCTGATGTCATGTTCTATCTTGATCCATCTTCAACAATTGTGAATATTGATAGTGGCAACGTGCGCAGAGCAACTGTTGAAACTGTCAATAACGCCCACTAGTAGCTGATCACAATGGAGCGTCTTTCAAAACCTAAGGCTTTCAGAGCGGTCCTAGGCGCCATGATTATCTTGGTCACAACCGTCGGAAGCGTGTTAGCTGCAAACATTGCGATTGGAAATTCCGGAAAAGGAGCTGAATTTGGTCAAGGTGTATTCACAATCAAAGCATGTGACACCTGGATCCAACTCAACCTTGTGAATGGCCCTACAGGCCAATATGGAGCCCCCGCAGGGCTTTCGGCTCTCACAGGTGTAACAATCCAAGGACTGAATCCAACTGCCTGTAAATCAACAAAATTCACTATTCAAGCAATGGGAAGCGGCGTGACTGTGCTTCCTGTCTATCGAACAGATAAAAAGTCGAACATGTGCACCACCACGCCTGTTTGCGTGATTGGCAGAAATGCTGAGTCAGATTTGGTGCTCACAATTGACTCGAGCGCCTCTGTTTCGCTGTATGGGTCAGATTCTTATCATCAATTGTCATTTGATAGCTCTACAGGAATTTACTCGATCTCATTTACCCAACCAGGTCAGCTTGCTCGAGATATCTCCACATTAACGATTCAAAGCAGTGCGGCATAAGGGTTCGGGTAATACCCATATTTGCTCACCCCAAGGGTGACGTAATCAGTTCACAGTGGTTCACTTACTTACATAGAAATCACAGCGGTTTCTAGGTTAAACGCAAGGAGTTAGCATGGAAATATTACGTTTTGAAGAAGCGGGCAGTCCTACGCCTCGACGTAAGAAATCCTCAAGAGGCCTGATCATCGCTGGTCTCGTTGCGACTCTCTTTGGTATCGGTTCTGCGTTCGCTTCGACTTCGATCTCAATCAACAGTGGAAGCGCAGTTGGAATTGGTTCAGGTGTCAGTCTAGTTACAGCTTGCGATACAGCGATTACTGTGGCTCCTCACTCTGAAGTAGTAACCGGCGGCGCCAGTGGTCCAGTTTTTAATACTGACAACATTGCCCTTTCGAACATTGATACAGCTACGACAAATGCAAGCACCGGCTTAGGTTGCGGCGGACAGTATTTTGATCTTCAAGTCTTTACAGGGGCTACTACTTCCGCGCTTCCTTACACTTGTAGTCAACTAAATCACGTTGCAGGTTTTAACGTCACCTACACCGATGGAACTATTAAGAATATTTCAGCTACTTGCGCAAGTTCAATAATTAGCTTCCAGATTCCAACAGGCATTGCTGCTGCAAACCCTGTCTTTAATGTTCCTTTCACTTCAGCCACCCTAGACATCAGTTACATCACTCTTGTCTCTAGAAGTTCTTAATCGAATAGAAAGCTGGGATAAAAATGTCAATTCTCAATTTAAATGCCCCACAAGGCCGAGCACCAAGTAAAAAGAAGTCAGCCAAAATCTGGTTGGGCGTTGGCCTACTTGTAGCGGTACTTGGTATCGGAACAACGTTCGCGGCAAGTATTGTCTTAAACGGCGGAAGTAATACTGAGTCCGGCCAAGGCGTTCAGAGTGTTGTTTTTTGCGGTGGAAGCTCACAAACAGTTACAGCAACTCCATTTTCAGCCTACAAAAACAAATATATGTCAACAGGCTTCAACTTAACGGGCATTAAGGTTACGGGAATTCCAAAAGCGTGTGATAACACAGACTTTATTGTTTCAGTTTATCCAACAGCTGCGTATGGGGATAATGCCTCAACAACAAATGCATTAGCGGTTTCAGGCAGTGGTATGACTTTGGCAAATGTACTTTGGTTTGATGGGGGTACAAATAAATATCCAAAGGTGACGAATGGAAGTTCACTTTCCAGCGGCTGCGATGCCAATCCATACCAATCATCTACTCCCTCAACGAATAGGACTGTAGCCTCAAGCAACGTGACGAATACTGGAGCACTACTAAGCGTTAGTCGTACAACATATTCATCTGGTTGCACTTACGCATATATTTCTGCAATTTCAGCAGATAGCGGTGGGTCCAGTTCTGGAAATGGATCGTTCACAATTACATTCAATTCAGGAAATACTCTTGCTGACAGCTCAAATTTGTCAAAGATCGTTATTGAAACACAAAATGATGTTTTGGCGGGGACTGCGCTCAAGCCATGTTTAGGTTTCTCAACCTTCGACTGTACAACAACGTACGCAGGAACTCTCGGCCTATCTTGGGCAACAAGCTAACTCATACGAATTAGCCCTGTGAGTCTTAGGGAGAGACCTATGCGCACACTGATCTTTAAAGATGAAACAGATGACGAGATTTGGCTTGAAGGAAATTCTCTTCATGAGGATTCAAACATTCTCGTCACTGTTACATCATTAGAAGGAGAACGCTCTGCTTACATCTCCGGACACTCTGTAACTGAACTTCAGGCAGGTCAATTAGTTGATCCAGCTCCAGAAGTTGAGAGCGCAAAACCTTCAAGAAATTATTCTGGCACCAAGCGAGCTATGACGATCTCTGGCTATGCGATTGCAATCGTTCTGCTTTCCTTCTCAGTGCTTTCTTTCAGTGGCGTCGCAAAGGCAAGAATTGTTCTGACTGGCTCTATGAAACCAGCAATTAGTCCAGGCGACATCATCATTACAACCCCTATCGCCAATAAGGCACCTAAGCTTGGCGATGTTATTGCCTACCAAGCAAGGCGCTTTAATGGTCAAGCGGTTGCCGTTTTCTCTCACCGAATTATTGGTGGAGATATTAAGAGTGGGTTTGTTGTTAAGGGAGATGCGAATAAGACTCCAGACAATCAAAAACCGGTATCTAAAGATATTTTAGGCGTCGTCATATTCACCATTCCGTTCCTTGGAAATATTTTGACTCCGAAAGCCCTCTTCTTGCTCGTGCCCTGCATATTTGGCCTCTGGCTAATTTTGGATGCGATGAAAAATGTGGAATAAATTTTTAGTTGCCACATTTGCTGGCGTAGTACTTCTCCTGAGTGCCCCTCTGGCTCATGGAGCAGATATTCCTGTACTGACCTGGGAAAAGGGTAAAGAGCACAACATCATCCTGGGTGGCAATGGGCAGGTAAAAGATTGGAATATCTCCCTAAAAGGATTGAATGATGCATCGACCTTGAAGTTCAGTATGAGTAACAAGGATGCCCGCGGATTCGTGGTCTTTTCAGTCAATATTCCAGATTCTTACCCCAATGGTGTTTATAACATCGTCACTAATAGCGCTGCCGAAGGCAGCAAGGTAGTTGCTGGAGTTCGTATCTCTAATATCTCCAACTACAACCTACTCCAAATTCCGATTAAGCTCATTATTATTTTATTGACCTTAATTTTTCTTATGGCGACACTTTCCATGCTTCGCATGGAAAAGTATGAGCGCATTGAATATATTCGTTCAAAATTAGGCCCCGAACCTAGTGGGTTCGCCGGAGTTTTATATCGACTGAGAAACTCACTTATTGAAGAGATTCACAAGTCAATTTTGAAATTTAATATTATTCGTGAGGGTGAACTTCTGCATAAGTTCTCTCCTGCTGCTTGGGCAGTATTACCTTGGGTTTCATTACTTGCTGGCTGCGGAGTAAGCATTAGTAGTCGTTTAATTAACGGCGTTGAGCTCACACCAGTTCTCGTCTATGCTGCGATTGCCGTAGTTGGCCTGCTTGATCCATTTTCTGGATTTATGGCGGCTATTGGCTTTGGAGTCGTTCACTCAATTACCGGAAATATCACAAGTGTTCGTGCTGTGATGGCACTTATTGCTATTGGAGTGGGTTGGGTTGCCCCTGGCATTATCGCCTCTCTTTATCAAGATGCGCTCAATAAAGATAAATTCAATCTCTTTTTCAAGAAGTTCCTGCCTGACCTAATTGCAAGTGCCATGGGCGCCTTAGTTTTCTTTACCGCTCAATTACTAACCAATAGTTTTTCAGATCACCAAGGGCCGATAGCAAGTAGTGGATATTGGGTCCCAGCTATTTTTGCTCTTCTGGTATTTGCCCGTATAAAGAGTGAAAAGTATATTAATAAGGATCTGCATCAAAAGGGTGAGAATTATCAGATGCGAGTCATGGTTCTACCGCGGGTCATCTCTCCTCGAACAATTATTTTTGCGGCTATTTACTTTACATGCGCTTCTTATGCGTGGACTCATTTGATCTGGTTCTCATTTGAGATCGGCCTATTTCTGGCTTTGCCATTGGTCCTTTTGATGGTTCGCTTTGAAAATCCTGTTATCCCATTTTTTAGAAAGATCCAACGAAACATTTTTTATGAACTCGTAGTTCTTGCCGTTATTGCTCTAGCGATCTTTAATTATGTTCAGTCACTTCCTTTAGATGTCATGGAAAAAGGAAAGACATTCATGGTCTATACAGCGTCTCTGCTCTTGATTCACGGTATTTATAGCTCGATCGTTGATTCATCTAGCCGCGAAGTTGAGCTCGAGGTGGCAGCATGAAGAAGATGGTTTTCTTTCTCCTCCTTTTAGCATTCACGCGTATTGGTGTGGCACTTGGCATGGGGACCACTCCAGTTGGCATAGGAAGCTTCTTTCTTGGTTCACCATCTATTACAGAATCCAATCTCAACCAGGTACTTGGTTTGCTTGTTGGTCCACAAGGTTCTCCTGGTGTTGCAGGAATATCTGGAGCAAATGGAATCAATGGAGTGAATGGATTAAATGGAGCTCCAGGTGTTCCGGGCGCTCAGGGCATCCAGGGAATTATGGGGCCTGCTGGTCCAGCGGGCGCCGCTGGGGAAGCAGGTACTGGCGGTGTTGGAACTCTTGGGGTTGGCGGCGGTACGGTCTCGATTGGAACTTGTGATGACACTGTCAACATCAGCGCAACACAGACTTTCCAAGGTGACCACTTTGATTTAGGAACGATTGTTGTTTCAAATATCGCAGGAATTGTTGGCACGAATCGTGGATGCGCGGGTCAAGATGCAACTATTCACGTGACGACACCAAGTGGCGCAAAATCATGCACCATCACTCTTGATGCCGCAATTACTGGAGCAAATAACAGCGTTACCTTCACAACAACGTCATGTGGTGGGGTACTCAGCGGAATACATATGCAAGATTTAAGTTCCAATATCGGGTTGGAATTCACAGCACATGGAGGCGTTTAAGATGATGAAAAAGAAGCCGGTTCACACCGAGCCAACAGTTTCTAATATTCCCATTCCGGTTTCAGACAACCCTATTGTCATTGACCTACCTGATGGACAAAAAATTGTTCTAGGTAAGTTCAGCCCAGGTTCTGTTATCGAAGTTGCAACATGGCGTGGAACAGGACGACCAGATTCACGCACAAATAGAGTAATGCTGGGAGTTTCAGATGGATCAACTCCAGTAAGTGCTCAAGCGGCTCCCGAAGTAGCACAGAGCAAACCTATAGATAAGTTGCAGGGACTATGGAAGAGGAAATCTATGAGCACTACTCAATCTCAGGGCGATATCTCTGCGCCGAGCGAGAGAATGACTGATCGATCCACTGGATTCATCGCACGCTTTGTTGGAGGAACTGTTGGATCCGTCTCAAAGGCGCTTAAGCGCACGAAGGATCTAACACCTATCGAAACTACGCAAGATCTAGATATCAACGCCTGGATTCAAAATATAAGTCGTGAGGCAGAAGTAAAGGTTGCCCGTAAGAGTGCTAAGCAAGCAGCATCGAGCTCCAAGAAGGCTCCTTCGGCGAAGAAAGCAACAACAACTAAGAAGTCAGCGAGTAAAAAGAGGAAATAAGGTGGGTCTTCTGAGCCATTTGAATGACTTCCTTTACAATTAATCAATGAGTAGCTCAGCAAAAAAAGCCTCGATTGGCGTCGTCCTTATAGTCGCTATTTTCTTAGCGACGGGATTTCGTGTAGGTCACGCGCAAGATGGATTAAAAAATGCACTAGGTTCTGCAAAGTCAGGTCTAATCCTTTATAAGAACAAGCCAGATTTCACTGTTCGCTCAAAAGTCTTGGTAAAACTTGCTCCTCCTGCAAAAAGTCCTTTACTTGCATTTGTGATGGGAACAAAAGGCGATCAAGTTGAAATTCAAGCAGGTGCTCGCACGCAAAGCGTGAAGAGCTCTCAGGTGTATGGAACGCTGATTGCCGTTGTTCCATTCTTAGGCTCAGTACTTAGCGTTGTGGGTTTGTAAGTACTACTTAATTTTTGAAACGAAGGTAAGTCTGAGTGCTACCTGACCCGGCTTCAGACTGGGTTCCCCGCCTGCTGTGATCGAAGTTCCCTTAAACAACCCCGACAGCTCTTTATTGAAATTAAAGCTATAGAGCAACGCCCTTGTCCTTCCATCATCAACTTTCTCAGTTTTTGGATCATATCCACCCAAAATCTGCGCAAAAATGATCTGAGCGTTGTTATCCAGGCCCTCACGGTTTTTAAAGGCCTTAATATCTTTTTCGAGCGCTAGGGCATTAAATTTGTCGTAGACAAGTGATAACCCGCGGTTAAAGTTAAAAGCTTTGTCCACCTGCTTATAGGTAGCTTTGACGAGGGATTTACTGATGAAGTTATCGATAGGCACAAATGAAATTGTTGCGAGAAAAATCACCATGAGGCCGAGCAAAAGATCGGCGTACATCCACCCAGCGAGCAAGGTTGCATCCTCTGCTTCTGCCGATTCAACCCTCCTGCGCATTAGAGTAATTCTCGCTTGAAGATTCTATTCTTAATATTTTTTATCTCAGTGAGCATCTCCCGGTTACTTGGAATGTCTTTGACTGTTCTATTGAGTTCTTTGCTCGTCTTTTCCAGTGATTCTGTGGAGTTAAGAAGATCTCTCAGAGCTCGAGCCAGGGACTGGTTAACGGTCACGTTGGTAACGCGCTGTTGATCGAAGAGATAGGTCGAGATAGCTAGCGCCATCTTGACTCGCTCATCATCTGCCTCTTGGGTTGCTTGATTTCTGAACTCTTTGAGTCTGCGATCTAAGACTGTAATAAGAATTGTGAGCGTGATGATCAGGAGAATGATTTCAAAATCAAGTGTTGCAACGTTACTTAAAGCCCATGTATGGCTGAGAACGCCGTAACCGTTCTCCCAGAAGTCTAGAAAGTTCACGACAGACAGAGTGTTATTAGAGGTATAGGTAGCGAATGCGCTGGTTGCTTGGCTTATGGCAAACCAAGTTAATGCAACGGGCAAGAAGACCAATGAGTTACGTAAAACTGCCATAACTAGGGCTACAAGATGTAGCCGCTTATGTGATTGCACCTTGGCATGTGGAAGATATTCCAGTGGATCAAGGGATGCCCACATAGGCAGATTTTTTCGAGATGTAACTGCTTGAAGTAACTGCGCGAGATATGGATCTGCTGATAATCCATATTGTGTCGACCAACTCTGAATTGAATTGGCCAAAATCACATTCGGGGGAGTCTTTTTCACGCCTGCCATCCCTCAAGCGTAGGCAATAACTGGTCTATGTGATTTTTGCGCAATCGGTTATTACTCATCCACTTGCCTATGCCTATACTTGCGCAATGAGAACATTTTCTAAAACTCGCGCGGGAGTCCTTTTCAGTGTCCCAATGCTGATTCTTTCTCTTTCATTGCCAAATCAAGCAATTGCTGAAGACCAGGGACAAGGTCTGGGCCAAGGTCAAAATCAAAATAATGACCGCTTTAACTCAGAGCAGAACAACAATTTTAGAAACGATCAACCAAACTTTTCCAACAACCGCGAGCTCACACTTGAGTCAGGTATGGAACCTGTCATCATCCAACCCTCTCGCCAAGATGGCGGAGCATTGGTGAAGCCAGGAAGCGCTGCGCTCTATACGGGTACCGCAGATACATCTTCAATTGTTTATCGCCTTGGTGCACCCGTTATGGCAAGTGCCCAAAAAATTTATGAAGTTTGGTATGGATCTTGGAATACAAGCCCGACAGCATCGCTTGCGCCCAAGGCCTATCAGTCGTTTACTAATAATTTCTTAAGCGGCTTGGCCAATTCTGGATACTGGGGCATAAACCACGCTTATTATCAGGCTGCTAAATTAACGCCAACAATAAAAACTCCTGTTTCAGATCCTGGAGTTCAACAGCAGGTAGTGCTCCCTGTAAATACAAGTAAGTACGGTTCTACATTGTCTCAAAGCAGCATTTACAACATTGCTAAAAATACATTTTTTCCTGGCGGTACTGCAGATGCAAACGCAATTTACCTTGTGCTAACAAGTTCAGAAATAAAGGTTTCTGGTTTTGGAACGCAGTTCTGTGGTTGGCATTCGTATAACTCAACCAGTAATGCGAAGTATTCTTTTGTGGGGGATCCTGCAAATACAAGCGGATGTTTAGCCCAGAGTGTTGGCCCGAATTTAGCTGGAGCAGATTCAATGCTCTCTGTAATAGCCCATGAGCTTGTAGAGACAGCAACAGACCCACAGCTCAATGCTTGGTATTCAGCAAATGGTAATGAGAACGGTGATAAGTGTGCTTGGACGTGGGGCACAACAACACGCCAGAGTAATGGTGGTTACTCCAACATGACTATCAATGGAACCAATTACCTCATCCAACAAAACTTTAAACTCGCATCAGCACCTACTTCTACAACAAGTACTCAACATACCTGGCCTGGAAATTGTGCAATGAATTAATTCATGAAAAATCAAAGTAAGACCTTAGTCACTTCATTACTTGCTATTTCGATGCTTGTTACTTTTCCAATCAGTGCCTATGCGACGACATTAGTCAAGATTTCTGAATCAAGTAATTCGCAGACGGTACTTGTCTCGAAGGGTTCAAAAGTGCAGATCACCTTGCACTCAACATATTGGGCAGCTAAGAAAGTAATCAATTTAGAAGCAATCGGTGCACCCGTCAGCGTCCCCATCATGCCTGGACCAAAGGCCCCACAAGGTTGTCAGTTTGCTGGAACTGGGTGTGGAAGTGTTACGTGGAGTTTTATTGCAACAAAAGCAGGCAGCGCCTCCTTTGAAGCAGGCAGAGCATCTTGCGGTGAAGCTCTCAGATGCACAGCTTCTCAGCAGAAGTTTAAGGTTTTGTTCAAGGTTAAATAGTCTTCTTAATACACAACTACTTGCACGCCATCTTCCATAATCTCTGCAACAAAGGAAGCTGATCCCTTGATCGTGATGCCTGCAATCAGGTCTTTCTCTGCAATTCCTCTTCTTTGAGCGCATTGGGTGCAGAGTGTGATGGATCCTGCAGCCAAAATTTGATCACGAAGTTCAGATAAAGCAGCAGAGTGAGGAAGTTCAAACTCTTCGCATTTGCCTGGCAAGGCGTAAAAAGAAGCCTCACTTGTCAGCCATAGCGAGACATCAACGCCTGAAGCAGCGGCAGTTGCTGCGACTGTAAATGCCTGAGCGGTTCGCTCTGGGTCATTTGACCCAGTTAATACCTTCACAACAAGCTTCTTTTTCATGTTCTAACAGTAACCATTACTCTTACCTGTGTGGTGAGCCTGACGT
>Ga0214187_1000355_pt1 | contig 12227 bp, 12 predicted proteins | sample TroBogEpilimnion_4_FD_153025 | JGI IMG/M metagenome (GOLD analysis project Ga0214187, IMG submission 153025) | Freshwater microbial communities from Trout Bog Lake, WI - 24JUN2008 epilimnion | ecosystem: Environmental > Aquatic > Freshwater > Lake > Epilimnion/Euphotic zone | place: Trout Bog...
TCAAAATGGAATTGTTTAATGTGCTTGCTAATATTGGTATATCTTACAACGTAAGATTTTCTTGAAAAGTTACATTAATTATTCATAGGTACTTAATAACTTGTGTAGATACCCTGAGGGATTTTTAAAATCATTGCGCTCAAATATGTCGTACTCGTTCCTTAGTTATTCAATTCGCCAACGTCAACAAATCAAACACTACCTTTGCAAAATCAGCAGCCTTTGCTGGATTAGATAGCAACTGCATCATCTGGTTATTATGGGCCTCACTACTATCCATGACCGCATCATCTACGGCTTTGCTAAAATCTCCCAGCATGGTCTGCTCAGTAGAATTATTGGCAATCTGCTTCATAACCAACGTATTTTCACTGACTTTATCTCTAATGGTATTTGCATAATTTACCAGATCAAGTTCCGTCAAATGGTCAGTAATAAAAAGTTCATTTAAACGGCTAATAATCTCCGATGACCATTTAATAGCCCCATAACATGATCTTTAAAATGCTCAACAATGACTTGTACTTTTTGGGCGATATTATAGTCATGCAGCCATACCCATTGATTCAGCTTTACCTTAGCCCGTTTACTTTCAACTTCCTGATCAGTGCCTTGTATCTTTAACGCGAGGTTATAAGCGACTTTGTAATTAGTGTAGTTTTTTAACACATCCAGAATAAAACCTTCTTCAATAGCTTGGCGCATACTGTAAACATGGTAGGCTTGCGGAAGATTGGTTTTAGACGGCGCGTCATTTGGATTAGGCAAACGGCCAAACAACTCCAGCGTTTTGGTTTTTGGTGTTGCGGTAAAAGCCAAATAACTGACATTGCTAGAGGCACGACGTGCAGCAATGGTAGCCGCCAGAATATCTTCAGCAGTCACTTCGTCATCATCACCTTGTCCATCTATCATCAACACTTCTTTTAATTGACGCGCAGTAGAGCCGGCTTGTGAAGAATGCGCCTCATCAGCAATAATGGCATAACGACGCTCTTTTAAGCTGACACTGTTCTCAATCGCTTTTAAAACATGCGGAAAGGTTTGAATAGTGACAATAATAATGGGTTGAGAATTTTCCAGTGCATGAGCTAGCTTTTCAGATTTTGATCCATCACCCTCTTTGTTATTAATACGCCCGACTACACCATCAACATGTTCAAACTGATAGATGGTATCTTGCAACTGATCATCTAATACCGTTCGATCCGTCACAATGATTACGGAATCAAATTGCTTATGGCCGTTGGTATCGTAAATTGACGAGAGCTGATGCGCAACCCAAGCAATAGAATTAGATTTGCCAGAACCGGCACTGTGTTGAATCAAGTATTTATGACCAGGCCCTTCGGTACGAGCTGCTTCAACCAGTTTTGTAACCACATGCCATTGATGATAACGCGGAAAGATGAGCGTCTCTTTTTTATACTTACGTCCCTGCCAATCTTCTTTTTCTTCAATTTGTAAATGTACAAAGCGAGCAAGAATGTTGAGTAAATTATCGGGTAGCAACACTTCATTCCACAAATAATCGGTGGCGTATTGGTTAATGTCCTCCGGTACTTCATTGCCGGCAGCGCCATCTTTAGTGCCTTTATTAAAGGGCAAAAAGTAAGTGTCTTCGCCTTCTAAACGCGTCGCCATATACACTTCATATTGACTGACGGCAAAATGCACCAGAGCACCCCGCTTAAAGGTTAATAAAGGTTCTGGCTTTTTGGTGGCAGGATCTATGGAATGACGCGTAGTTTTATATTGCTTAATCGCGTTATGTACGGCTTGTTTAAACTCAGATTTCAACTCCAGCGTTACTATCGGCAAGCCATTGACAAACAGCACCAAATCAATGCGCCAGGCTTTGGCTTTTGCGCCGGTTTCAGCCAAATGCGCTTCATTTGCCCATGGACTGTAAACCAACTCGGGTACCACGCGACAACGGTTCTTCTGGTAACGCACTAAAGTCTCGGGATTTAAATCATGTTCAGGCTTAAATTGACACAAGCTAAAGCGAGTTCCACGATGACGCAATTCATGGCGCAACACACCCAAGGTGCCAAAGGTACGCAGCTCTTTATTGGCCGCATTAGGATCAGCCTTGTTGAGCTGAGTGGCGACACGCTCCAAAAACTTTTCTTCTGGGTTATTCGGGTACAGGGTACAAAACTTTTGCCATTGTGCTGCTTGGGTTTCTTGCACAAAGCCCAGTAAATCTTCTGGGTATAAAGCCAGTTCACGGTTGTAATTTTCTGGCTTGCCCAATAGCCAGCCATTGGCAAGCAAATGAGCAATCATGTCGTTTTGAAAGGCTAACTCGTTGGCTTTGTGGTTTGAATTCATAACAATTCCAAGGCCTGTCGCCATTCCAAAAACAAGGCTTCCATAATGGCATAATGCTTTTTTGTGACCACAGCTTGCACAATACCGTCGTTTATATCCAAATAGTCATGCACCAAGACATTACGGAAGCCAACAATCTTTAGTAGCTCTTCATGTTGCAAGGCTGTTAAATCGCCACGACTTTTTAACTCGTCTAAAGCTTCGCGTGATTGACTGACAGATAGGGTATATTTTTGCTGAACAAAATAACGAGCCATGCCAATAAATGATTCAATATAAACCTGCAAAGCTCGCTGTATCGCTAGAAAATCGCGTTCTGTCCAAGTGTCCGTATTTTCACTGCTATATTCATCTAAGATGCGTAACATTCTTCGTTGATGCCTAAGCAATGCCTGTTCATAAGCAATATCTCTCATAGTCCTTTTCCCATTTTGACAAAATACTTTGTTCAACCCGTTTAACATGTGGCACGTTACGATCAAACCATTTAACTGCCGATATTAATATGCTGTATTGCAAATAGACAGGTGCGGTTTCCAAGTCAATAACGCTGATTTGATTATAAAGTTTTAATTCGCGCTCAATGGCCGCTTCCAATAATTGTGGGCGTAACAGCCGAGTAGTGGCATCGGTTTCGTAGTCGCTAAAGATAACAGCCATATCCCAATCACTGTTTTCATGGGCTGTTTGCTTAGCACGAGAACCATAAAGATAGATGGCATCGACTTGGGCGTGGGCATGAATAATCTGAGTTATGTTTTCAGATAGGGTTTTCATCAAACCGCTCCGCTATCGGTATGAGTTGACCAACGTTCTTGCACTGCAATCGTCAGGTAAAACTCTCGTTTTACTAAATTATCCAGATAAATAAGATTCTTAAAATGTGTCCAGCTTAATTGTCTCCGCAGTGCGGAGACAATCTCTGAGTCAGGAAAAGTCTCTGCGAAACGAAGGCAATGGTGTAATTGTTTTTTATTCCAGCCCTTGCCAAACTCCACGGTTAAATCACGTGCCAGATGGTCTATGACCTGTTTGCCATATTCTGCTCGCTCGCCGCCCAACACCTCATCGGCTATACGTTTACCCACTTGCCAATAGAGCAAAGTCAGTTCAGCATTAACCGCTACTACCGCACGTTGCTTAGCCGATTGAATAAGCTGTTTAACTTCAGCGACCAACGCGTTATCAACAAGCGGAGACTGGCTCATGCGGCTACTTCCTTATTGGTCTCTTTATTGCTGAGTATAGGTTCTGGACATTGCCAGTTTCTTACGTCGATTTTACCGGTGACGGCTGCGGAGATTAGGGCTGTGCGACGTTCTGTTAGTAGTTTTATTGAATCTTGAGATAAATGTTCAGCTAAATCCAGTTTCTCTAATTGCTGATCAAGGTAATTGTCGACTTGAACCTGTTCTTCTTTTGGAGGAATTACGACATTTATAGTCGTTAAATTACCCTGATCAATAGTTGTCATCGTTGTGGTTTTTGATCGACTGACAAACTCTTGAGAAACATATATCGAATTAAGGTATCTAGTTAAATATTTCGAGGACATCAATAGCTTATTAGGCTTGGCGTTAACAATATGACATTCAAAAACAACATCTTCATGATCTTCCAAGAAACATGCAGACCGACCTATTCCCTCAAGCTTTAAGGATGATCGTACAAAAAATATATCCCCACACTCAACTTTATATACTTTGCGCTCTTCAGCAGAAGTAATCACGCGATCCAAAGCTTCCAAACTAATGAAATGGTCATCTGTATATAAATCACTAACATTTATTAAAAGGCTACCAGAACCAAATTGATCCTTTTTCTTAAACAAACCATTTTTTACTGGCTCTATAAGCACATCTTTCAACCGCTTAACCTCCCAATGCTCCGGCACTTCCCCCAACCACTCAACACCTGAGTCGCGCATGGGAGCATTAGGGTTTAAACCTTTGGTTACGGCATTGCTAATAACTGCCTGACGTTTTTCTTTGAGCAGCTTGATAAGCTGTTGTTGCTTTTCGATCAGCGTATCGATTTTAGCCGTTTCGTGATCGAGGAAATTGGCGATTGTTTGTTGTTCAACATAAGTTGGATATGGAATCTTTAACTTCTTTAACTCGCCAAGATTCACACGAATTCTTGTTGTACCTGTTGAAACTAATTCAGCATTAATTCTCACATAATCAGAATTTATTGCCCAAACCAAATACCGCAGATCAACTAAATCTAAGTTCGCAGTCATTTTTACACAATCCGCAACAATCACATACTCAGAATAATTATTTCCTACGGCAGCTGCGCGGGCCACTGGTTCAGCCATTTTTGCAATAACAACATCACCTGGAATAGCAAGATGTCTAATTAGCTGCTGCTTTTTATCTTCAGTAACAAACTTCATATTTTGCATAAGATGTTTGCTGTCACGGATATTATTTAGCTGTATAAGTGGAACCCCATCATCAATGTAATCACTGGTTTTTAGGTCTGAACCAAAAGGACCATCGACAAATGCTGCTCGCTCTTCTTTAGCAAGATACCCAAGCCTTTTCTCTACCCAATGTTCCGGCAAATCAGTTTTAAAATAATCACTGAATTGATAACGATCATAACGACTTTCTAAAACCATTATGAATGCACCTTTTGCAATAATACATATTCAACCCCAGAATCCTTATGGTCAGGATACGCCTGATATTTCATCGCTATTCTCCAGCGCTAATATTCAGCGCGTAAAATTCGTGCAATTTGGCTTGTAGCAGTTTTTTGTCCGGCAATTGCGTCTGGTATTCAGCAATCAAAGCCGGAGATAGCGAGCGACTGAGGGCATATTCGACCACTTCATCATCCTTGCTGGCACACAACAACACGCCAATGGCGGGGTTTTCGTGCGGCTTGCGATGATCACGATCAAGTGCTTCGAGATAAAAGCTAAGCTTGCCAAGATGTTCAGGTTGAAAGGCTGTGACTTTAAGTTCAATAGCTATCAAACAATTAAGACTGCGATGGAAAAACAATAGATCAAGCGCAAAATCCTGACCGCCAACTTGCAATGGATATTCGGAACCTACGTAGCAAAAGTCGCTGCCTAGTTCCGTCAAAAACCGTCCTAGATAATTGAGTAATCCACGATGCAAGTCTGCTTCAGAATGAGTAGTCGGCAGACCTAAAAACTCCAGAAAATAACTATCTTTTAAAAAGCTATCTGCTTTAGGATGGTTTTCTCTCAACGTTGTTGAGACCTGTGGTGGATTAAGTATTGATCTTGCAAATAACTGGCTATCTATTTGCCTGGCCACTTCACGCACTTGCCAACGATTTTGCGTAGCCATGCGTAGATAAAATTCGCGTTCTTCCGGTTGTTTTGTACGCGTCAAAATATGTAGATTGGATGACCACGGCAATTCTCTCAACAAGGTTGAGAGTTTTTGATCAGGGTAATAAGCCTCATAAAACTGCCGCATGCGCCAAATATTTTGTGGGGAAAACCCACGTAATCCTGGCTGATGTAATTGAATATATTCAGCCAATGCCTTAACCGTGCTTTTACCCCAGGTATCGGTGGCTATTTTTTGGCTAACATATTCACCAATCTGCCAATATAAATCGATGAGTTCAGCATTTACTGTACGATTAACCCGTTGCCGCGCGGCTTCAATAAACTGAACAACTTCGGTAAAATTACTTTGTTGGGCATTAGGTGTTGTCACGAATGCACCTCTTGCAACAGTTTCATAATCTCACTACTGACTGCATCCAAATCGGCATCAATATCCACTAAATCTCTAGGAGGCTGATACTGATAAAAATGTCGGTTAAACGGTATCTCATAACCCACAATACCAATCTCCTGATCTTTGGCATCTTTTTTACTCGCATCTATCCACGCATCAGGTACATGCGGCAGCACTTCTTTGATAAAGTAGGCTTCGTTAAGGGCGTTGACTGATTGAAAGGGATCAAGGGCTACATTTTCATTGTCGCGTAGATCGGTATCAGCTTGGTATTCCAGCACTTTACCTTTTTCGGCAAATAAGCCATAAAAAGGCTTGGCTTTTCCCGTATGGATTTTCTTGATGACTTTTTCTGCCGCTGGGTTTTTCCAACTGACCGCCTCAGTGATTTGTTTCTTTTCTTTGATCTCTAAAGTCACTGCTTGAGCTTTACAAGCTGTTTTTAAAGTCGATTCAAAATCGTTCATATCATCGTGTTGTGCGCAGCCGATGGTGTGTTGCAGCTGCCTAGCCTTGAGCAGAATTTGTTTTTGACTAGTCCAGATTTTGCTATCCAGTAGATCTTTTATTTGCGCTTCTTTGAGTTCACTAAAGTGGCTTTTTAAATACGCTCTAATCTCTAGTGTGTAATTAATTAACACACCGTACTGATCATCGTCTTGGTTATCGCTCCAATTTAATCCGTATTCTTTATAAACCCACTGCATGGCAGCGTTTAAAGCACCCGACGCAAAACGCAAGGTATCTATGCGCTCATCACTCAACTGGTAGGATAAGCGCAATGGCCGTTCTATAGTGATACGACGGTAACCAAACTCAAAGGTATTAAAAATTTTACTGGCAAAGGTTTTAGCCGCTTCGGTTTTTGGATTAGCGGACTGGCGACCACGATTGCTTTTTTGTTCAGTGGGTTTATCCAATTCATGGGCATCAACCACGGCAAAGCTGCCAAAGGTTCTGATAATCCTAGCAATATCGTTTTCATCCATGACATTGCGTTTTGAACCTAAGGATTTTCGCATTTTTCCGCACAGATTAACGCCGTTAATTAACTGTACTTTACCTTTACGCTCAAGCGCTTTTTTATTGGACAGCACCCACACATAGGTTGATATGCCAGTGTTGTAAAACATATCGGTAGGCAGTGCGACGATGGCTTCTAATAAATCAGCTTCTAAGATATAGCGACGAATCTCTGATTCACCCGAACCTGCACCACCGGTAAATAAAGGCGAGCCGTTAAGAATAATACCAATACGTGCACCCCCATCAACAGCATCGCGCAACTTGCTAAGTAAATGCAATAAGAATAATAGCGAGCCATCAGAAACTCTTGGTAAGCCTGGACCAAAACGGCCATCAAAACCCTTAAGGCTATTTTCATCTTTAATGTCAGACTCAATCTTTTTCCAATCGACACCAAAAGGTGGATTAGATAACATGTAATCAAATTTATCAGCATACAGTTGGTCATTGGATAAGGTATTGCCGAGTTTAATATTTCTAACTTCTTGGCCTTTAATGAGCATGTCGGCTTTGCAAATGGCATAGCTCTCTGGATTCAGCTCTTGGCCATAGCCACGCATCACCGCTTGTGGGTTCAATTCGTGAACATATTCCATACCCGACGATAAAAAGCCGCCAGTACCCGCAGTTGGATCGTAGATGGTGCGAATGATGCCGGCTTTGGTCAGCGCATCATCATCTTCCATAAACACCAGCGCAGTGGTTAAACGCACAATATCGCGAGGCGTGAAATGCTCCCCAGCAGTTTCATTCGAGCTTTCAGCAAAGCGGCGAATGAGTTCTTCAAACACCAAGCCCATATCATGATTGGAAATAGCTTTAGGGCTTAAATCAGTTTGCCGAACTTTTTGGACAATTTTATAAAGTAAATTGGCATCGTTGAGCTGAGCAATAAACTCATTAAACTTAAAGTGCTCAAAAATCTCGCGAGCATCTTTTGAAAAGCCCTGAATATAAGCTTCCAGATTAGCAGCAATGCCTGCTTCTCCTAGAGTGGACAGATTCATTTTTGAGATGTTGTAAAACGATAAGCCGCCTGTTGCTCGCAACAGTAGTTTTTCCTGCGCTTCTTCTGGCAGATTCATGGCTTGTACTTTTTCAACCTGTGCAAGCACAGCTTCTTTGCTATCTTCCAATACGCCTTCAAGACGACGTAATAAAGTAAATGGCAGAATGATGCGGCCATACTGACTTTGTTTAAAGTCGCCACGCAGTAAATCGGCTAAAGACCAGATGAATGCGGCAAGGTTGTTAGTATTTTGTGTCATCGTTTGTTGTATTGTCATTTAATGCCAGATGTCAATGGCTGTTAGTAAGGACTACTCTCTCAGATTAACGGCATAGCATGTAGCGACTATAGACAAAGTCAATTTGAGATTTAGTTTGCCGAAATCGAATATTGCTTTAGACGCCCAAAAATCAGTCAACAAAGACGTTAATAAAACGCCACGTTACTGTTAGCTTAGCAAGCTCTATAGGGAAGGTATTAGTTGAACATCATCAAGTTGATGAAAGTTGGCTGGTGCCCCAAAGTGGATTCGAACCACCGACCTGTCCCTTAGGAGGGGACCGCTCTATCCAGCTGAGCTATCAGGGCAATAACGAGATTTTACCATAAATAGACGCGTCTATACGTCCAATTTAAGATTTGTTTATTTTTTAACCTGGCGGCCACTTCATTTGCCTACCGCCAAGCAGATGCAAATGCAAATGAAAAACCTCTTGCCCGCCTTGTGAGTTACAGTTAAAGACTGTTCGATAACCATGTTCTGATAAGCCTTCTTGTTTAGCTAATTTAATGGCAGTCTGTAATAACTGCCCAGCCAGCAAGGTGTCTTCTAAATCATTTAAGGTGGCAATATGAGCCTTAGGCACAATTAATAGGTGGACTGGCGCTTGAGGGTTAATGTCTCTAAAGGCTAAGACGGTCTCGTCTTCAAAAACTATATCTGGCTTAATTTCACCAGCAACCATTTTACAAAACAAACATGAGCTCATGGTATTACCCTTATTCATTGATTAAATCAGCTGAAGTAAAACTGCTTTATGTTTTATCTGCAATAGCTAAAGCTATTGCACTCCACTACGCTACGCAAAACGCTTGGCGTTAATTACTTAAGAAATTTCTCTACGGCCATTAAAAGCATGTGACAGAGTACCACTATCTATAAACTCTAATTCGCCGCCCATAGGTACGCCATGAGCAATTCGACTCGCTGGCACTTGATGTTTTTTCGCGACTTCACCAATAAAATAGGCCGTTGCTTCGCCTTCTACGGTTGAATTAGTTGCTAAGATTAATTCTTTAATTTCACCCGAAGATAAACGCTGTTCCAATAAATCTAGGCCCAACTGATCAGGGCCTATGCCATCTAAGGGCGATAATCGACCATGCAAGACAAAATAATGACCTTTAAAGACGGTCGCTTGATCAATAACCCAGACATCAGCAGAACTTTCTACAATACAAAGAACCGAACTATCTCTGGAGTTATCAGTACAAACCTCACAGAGAGTCTGTTCGGTAAAGGTACGACACTGCTGACAATGGCCTATCTTATCAATGGCATCCACTAACGTTTCAGCCAGTATCTTTGCACCATTACGATTACGCTGAAGCAAATAAAACGCCATGCGCTGGGCTGTTTTAGGACCTACGCCCGGCAATATACATAGATTTTGTATTAACTCGCCCAACAAGCCTTTGCTTTGCATATCAGAAAGGTAATTGAAATCCAGGAGGTAAAGGAAGACCTGCGGTAATACCGGCCATTTTTTCTTTTTTCATTTTGCCGACTTTATTAACGGCATCATTAATAGCGGCAGCCACTAAGTCTTCAAGCATGTCTTTATCATCAGCCAATAAGGAGGCGTCAATCGTTACTTTTCTGGCTTCTCGCTTACCCGTCATGACGATAGTCACTAAACCACCACCCGACTCTCCTAGCACTTGCATCTGTGACAACTCTTCCTGAGCGGCTTTAAAATCTTCCTGCATTTTTTGAGCTTGCTGCATGATATTGCCTAGGGCATTCTTCATTTTTTTACCTTTAATGTTGTAATAGTGTTATATCGGCTCTGTAGTGCCAGGCAATATCCGTGCATCAAAGTGTTCTTTTAAAGCCAGAACATTAGGATCGGAATTTATCGCGTCAACAGCGGCTTGCTGTTTATCTTCACGCTCTTTAATTAACAGCACTGCTGGAGTCACTAGCGTGTTTTTTTTTTCTTTAATAACTAACTTAACAGCGCTGCCACGGTAAGCTTGTAAGGCTTTTTGTAGTGCTTGTTCTGCTCGTGCAGGCCGAATATGACTGGGATCTATAATCAAGGTACAAACGTTATCATCAATAGCGTCCAATACACAATTACTGGCAAATTCCCTAGTGAAACCATCGAGCTTCATAGCCACTATCATCGACAGCCAATCATTAGCGTCTGTAGGCTCAGCCTCTCTTTTAGGTGGCTGTGATATCGCCACACTAGGCGTAGCAGGGCGTTGTTCAGCGATAGCGACAAAGGGTATTACTTTGCTGGTTATCGCCGGCATTGCTACCTGCTTATCGGCACTTTTTTGTGGCGTTTCTGGCTTGAATATCAACATGCGTAACATGACCATTTCGAAGCCACTACGAGGATCAGGTGCTAAATCTAAATCTTTTTGCCCCACCAAACCTATTTGATAATAAAGCTGCACATCTTCTGCACTGAATTTAGCCGATAACGCTAAAATAGCATCATTATCAACATCATGATCGATGGCGGTAGGTATTTGTTGTAATAAGGCAATACGATGTAAAGCAATCAATATTTCTTGTAATAAGCCACTAAAATCTGGCGTTAAATTAGCAATGTCGTTAATTTTATTGAGCATGGCGACCGCATCGTTGTCAGCAAGCGCGTCTAGTAATTCCGTAACCGGCTCTTGCGCTATGCTGCCAAGCATTTCGCTCACATCGGCGGTTGTCACTTTACCATCACCGTAAACGATCGCTTGATCTAACAAGCTTAAGCCATCACGCATACTGCCATCAGCAGCACGAGATATTAATTTTAATGAAGGGATTTCAAATTCAATGGCTTCTTGCTCAAGTATAAAAGCCATCTGCGTATAAATCTGAGCAGGCAGTAATTGTTTGAGATTAAGCTGCAAACAACGAGATAGCACCGTCACGGGGATTTTGTGCGGATCTGTTGTAGCTAATAGAAATTTTACGTGTGGCGGAGGTTCTTCAAGCGTTTTTAGCAAGGCATTAAAACTATGCCCTGATAACATATGAACTTCATCAATTAAATAGATTTTATAGCGACCATGACTGGGTGCATAAGTTGCATTATCAAGTAAATCGCGCGTATCTTCTACTTTAGTACGAGATGCGCCATCGACTTCAATTAAATCTAAGAATCGTCCCTCATTAACAGCGATGCAAACACTACAGTGCCCACAAGGATTAAAGTCTTGGAGATTTTCACAATTAATGGCTTTTGCTAGGATTCTAGCAATGGTGGTTTTACCTACACCGCGAGTTCCGGTAAATAAATAGGCATGATGAAGTCGATTATGTTGCAAAGCGTTTATTAACGATTTGACGACATGATCTTGTCCGACAACTTCAGTGAAATTAGAGGGTCGCCATTTTCTAGCGAGAACCTGATAAGTCATTGCAGGCTCGAGAGTAATATCTTAATTGGGCGGTAATCGCACCAGCCACATCCCGGCACACGATACGTCTGCTACCGTTGCTTCCTTCCGGACCTGGCGGGGTTTACAGAGTTTCGTTGCGAGAGGACCGATACGATCACCATTATGCTTTAGCCTAAGTGGCTAAAAGACGGCTATTATCTCTGAATAAATTCAATAACACAATAGCCATTTCAAAAAACATCTATTTTATTCTCATGCCACTTAAAATTAAGGCATTTCAGGGGGTGTATATAAAGCATAGTTATCGCCTCCATTCCAATTGCTGGGATGGCTGGGATTCTGCTATCGCGATATCCCAGCATTTAGAACTGCGATTTAACATTAGCCCGACAATGCCGGTTGGGGTTTGCAACCCCGATCGAAACGTTTAGATGCACCCGAACGGTGTTATATAACCCAAAGTAGGGATGTTTCTTCAATGATCGTTC
>Ga0214187_1000401_pt1 | contig 11468 bp, 10 predicted proteins | sample TroBogEpilimnion_4_FD_153025 | JGI IMG/M metagenome (GOLD analysis project Ga0214187, IMG submission 153025) | Freshwater microbial communities from Trout Bog Lake, WI - 24JUN2008 epilimnion | ecosystem: Environmental > Aquatic > Freshwater > Lake > Epilimnion/Euphotic zone | place: Trout Bog...
GCCGGGTTGACCATCATTGATATGGTGAAATCTCTCGACCCTGCTGCAACGATCTGCGATGTTCAAGTTGAGAAGAAATCTGGTGGCCGAAACGGTGACTGGGTAAGAGATTGATTAGTTATACCGCCCAGGTCATCACCGTTAGTACCCGAGCTGCACTTGGGGTTTACGAAGACCGCAGTGGGAAGATTTTGGCACAAGGGTTATCTGAGCTCGGCTATTCCCTGGCCGACGTTGTAGTCGTTTCAGACGAGCCTTCTCTCATCACCCTTGAGATTTCTCGCGCGCTAAGTGCTGGAGTAGATCTCATTGTTACAACCGGGGGAACTGGCGTCTCTCCAACTGACGTGACTCCAGAAGCAACCGCCCCATTGATAGAGAAACTATTGCCGGGATTTGGAGAAGCACTGCGCGCTCATTCACGCGCTCTCGTTCCGACCGCCGATCTCACACGCGGATTAGCAGGAGTCCATGGAAAGTCATTGATCATTAATCTTCCCGGATCGACTGGGGGAGTTCGTGATGGCTTGGTCATCATTGAGCGCCTGGCAGCACATGTCTTAGACCAAACTCATGGAGTTGATCACTAAATGATCACGACTCTCCTTACCTCCGATCCGATAGATGTCGCCACCTTTGCACAGGTGGTTCAATCACCTGACTTTGGAGCAGTAGTCACATTCTCTGGAAATGTCCGGAAGAACGACGGCGGCAAGGTAGTGCGAACTCTTACCTATGAAATTCATCCATCTGCAGAGCAGGTACTGCGCGATATCGTTACCGAAGTAGCCAACGACCCAGAACTGGGAAGCGTGGCAGTTGCCCACCGCTATGGCGAAATTCCTATAGGAGAGAGCGCTTTTGTTGTCGCAGTATCAGCTGCCCACCGGGGTCCCGCGCTCGCTACCTGTTCTCTTTTAGTCGAAGAAGTGAAAGCCAGACTGCCTATTTGGAAGCATCAGCTCTTCGCTGACGGAACTGATGAATGGGTGAACTCGGCATGAGCCAGCTGATCGATAACTATGGACGTAAGCACCGCGATCTGCGGGTATCCCTTACCGATCGCTGTTCGCTTCGATGTTCGTACTGTATGCCTCATGATTTTTCCGATTGGCTAAAGTCCGAGCACCTTCTCAATACCGACGAACTGATGCTAATTATTGAGAATGCGGTCGCGGTCGGAATCGAAGAGGTTCGGCTTACTGGCGGCGAACCGCTATTGCGCGCGGATATCGTAGAAATTGTTTCCAGAATTTCATCACTGCCCAATGCTCCTAAACTCTCATTGACCACCAATGGGTTGCGGCTGAAGGAATTGGCGAAGCCTCTTGCCGATGCTGGCTTAGAACGCATTAACGTCAGCCTTGATACGTTAGATAGGGCGCGCTTCAAAACTTTGACGTATCGCGACCGCATTGACGATGTCTTTTCTGGATTAAGTGCGGCGCGCGCAGCTGGACTGGCTCCTATCAAGATCAATGCCGTCCTGCTTCAAGGCGTCAACGATGATGAAGCACCGGCCCTGCTGAAGTGGGCCCTCGCAGAGGGGTTCTCACTGCGTTTCATCGAACAGATGCCGCTTGATGCCGGCGGAATTTGGAATCGGGAGACGATGGTTACCGCAGGTGTCGTACTCGCAGCCCTTTCGAAAGAATTTGATTTAGTAGCGGCCACCGATCGAGGATCCTCGCCGGCTGAAGAGTTTTTTATCAATGGGACGCAAGAGACGGTTGGAATTATTGCTAGCGTCACTCAACCATTTTGTGGAGCTTGCGACCGTTTGCGCCTTACCTCCGATGGCCAACTGCGGTCGTGTCTCTTTTCATTAGAGGAGATGGACCTGCGTAGCGTTGTTAGAAATCCAGAACTTTCGCCAGCTCAAATCGCGCAAGAGATCTCAACTCGATTCCGTAAAACGGTGGCAGGAAAACTACCAGGACATGGAATCAACGACGTTACTTTTATTCAACCACGTCGGCCGATGTCAGCTATCGGTGGATAAATTAACCACCAGCAAACTTAGGTAGTACATCAATCTGACTGCCCGCTGCGATCGGCGCTTCGAAGTCATGGCAGATAACCGCATTAACGAGGAACGAACATTGCGGAACAACTCGAGCCAATTCCGGGTTCGCCGTTAAAGTTGCCAGAATCTGATTTAAGGTTCCAGCAGGCAGAAGCATCTGGTCGGTTTTCGCCGCAGCGCGTGCAGCGGCAAAAAACCGCACTTCCACTGTACTCATAGTGGAATTGTCCCGTTTTTACCGCCAAGAAGCGAGTAGGAATTCATTGCGTCCCGGACCGCGCTGAGTAAGATTTGAATATGTTAGATCTACACACAGTAGGCCTTTGGCAACAAGCAACCGTGATTATTGACTCCGGGATAGCAGGCATTCTTGGTTCAATAATTGGATGGGAACGCGATAAGGCTGGAAAGTCGGTGGGGCCACGCACTATGGCCCTTGTCGGTACATCAGCCGCCAGTATCGTCTCCATAGGAGTCGTACTTGATCACATAGCGCGTATCGGAGATCCAACTCGAACAATTCAAGCCATCATGACTGGAATTGGATTCCTGGGCGCAGGTTTAATTTTTCAATCAAAACGTTCCGGAACACAGGGTGTCACAACCGCTGCCACTGTATTCGCGACCGCCGCAATGGGTTGCAGCGTTGGCTTAGGTTTTCAGGTTGCCGGGGCAGGGCTCACCATAATCATTTTAATTATTTTGCGTTCGACTCGATTCCTTGAGATCGCGGCCGCAAAACATTTAGCTGGAGAAGATGACTAACGATCGAAGCGATCGAGCTCCATCACCTTTACCCAGGCGGCCACGAAATCATGAACAAATTTCGTAGATGCATCTTTACTTGCATACACCTCAGAGAGCGCACGCAGTATTGAGTTTGATCCGAAGATCAGATCTGCTCGGGTAGCGGTCCACTTGACCTCGCCGGTCTTGGTATCCCGACCTTCAAAAGACTCTGCAGCATCCGATTTTGCAGTCCAACCCGTACCAATGTCGAGAACATTGATAAAGAAATCGTTGGTCAACGTGCCAGGTGTCTTTGTGAAGACTCCATCCTTTGAACCACCCACATTTGCACCCAGAACACGCAAACCACCGACGAGTACGGTCATCTCGGGAGCGGTAAGGGTAAGTAGCGCTGCTTTATCGACGAGGTGGAACTCGGCGGGATGATGATTGCCTCCTGCGATGAAGTTACGGAATCCATCAGCATGTGGTTCGAGAACGGCGAAGGAATCAACATCTGTCTGCGCTTGGGATGCATCGGACCGGCCAGGAGTAAATGGAACCTCAACCTTTATTCCAGCCGCTTTGGCTGCAGATTCGATGGCGACTGAACCACCAAGGACAATCAAATCGGCTAGTGAAACCTTTTTGTTGTTAGAAGTTGCATTGAATTCAGATTGGATTTTTTCAAGCCCACTGAGAACTACTGCGAGCTCTGCGGGATTATTGGCTGCCCAGTTGCGCTGTGGCTCAAGGCGAATGCGGGCACCATTAGCTCCACCGCGTTTGTCGGTACCTCGGAAGGTAGAAGCAGAAGCCCAGGCAGTCGAGACAAGTTGGCTAATAGAGAGGCCAGAGGCGAGGATCATTTCCTTAAGCGCGGCAATCTTTTTATCACCAATTACATCGTGATCAATTTCAGGGAGAGGGTCTTGCCAAATGAGATTTTCGGCAGGAACCAAATCTCCCAAATAACGGGCAACGGGTCCCATGTCGCGGTGCGTTAACTTAAACCAAGCGCGCGCAAAGGCATCGGCCAGTTGATCGGGATTTGCTAAGAAGCGTCGTGAAATTGCCTCATAAGCCGGATCAAAGCGAAGCGCTAAATCACTCGTGAGCATTACAGGTGCGTGTTTCTTTGAGGGATCGTGGGCATCGGGTACCGAGTCTGATGCAGCGCCATCTTTTGGAATCCATTGCGTAGCACCTGCAGGACTCTTGGTCTGCACCCAGTCATGAGCGAAGAGGAGTTCAAAGTAAGAGTTGTCCCATTCGATAGGTGTTGCAGTCCATGCGCCTTCTAGTCCGCTAGAGATTGTGCTGCTTGCGTTTCCAGTTCCAAATGAGTTCTTCCAACCTAAGCCCATATTTTCAATGGGTGCTGCTTCTGGTTCTGGCCCCACATACTTACTTGGATCTGCTGCCCCATGAGTTTTACCGAAGGTGTGACCGCCGGCGATTAGCGCAACGGTTTCTTCATCATTCATTGCCATTCGAGCAAAAGTTTCGCGAATGTCGCGCGCAGAAAGTAGGGGATCAGGGTTTCCATTTGGACCTTCAGGATTAACGTAGATCAGACCCATCTGAACCGCGGCCAAAGGATTTTCTAGATCGCGCTCGCCGCTATAACGATTGTCCGCTAACCATTCTGCCTCTTTACCCCAATAGGTCTCATCGGGCTCCCAAACATCGACGCGACCGCCGCCAAAGCCAAAGGTCTTAAATCCCATAGATTCGAGTGCGACGTTTCCCGTCAAAATCATTAGATCGGCCCATGAGATTTGCTTGCCATATTTCTGTTTGATTGGCCATAAAAGTCTGCGCGCCTTGTCGAGGTTAACGTTATCGGGCCAACTATTGAGTGGAGCGAATCGTTGCATTCCTGAACCGGCTCCGCCGCGACCATCAGAGGTGCGATAGGTACCAGCGCTATGCCAAGCCATGCGAATAAAAAATGGACCGTAGTGTCCATAATCAGCCGGCCACCACTCTTGGGAATCGGTCATGAGCGCGCGTAGATCGTTTTGCAGCGCGGTGTGATCCAATTTCTTAAACTCTTCTGCGTAATTAAAATCTTCACCCATGGGATTGGCTTGGGAAGAGTTGTATTGAAGTACTTTAAGGTTGAGCTGGTTCGGCCACCAATCTTGATTAAAAGTGCCTTCACTCGCCAACTTGCTGCCGGTGTAAGGACATTTGTTCTCGCTATTCATGGCTTCTCCTCTAGATATCGCTGGGAATACTGGGTCGCGGGTTTAATAGCTCAGTAGACCAGCACCTCGTTTAGCCTAGCGAACCCAGGTAAACAGCGCATAACAGAGGTAAAGAGAGAAGGCCCTCCCACCTAACTCTCGTTAGATGGGAGGGCCTGCAGGTTTCTAGCAGATTAAGGCTTTACAGGTGCAACGGGCTTAGGTGCGACTGTAGGTAGAACTGCCTTTGCTGGAAGCGCTGGCAGGGCGGCAATTGAAGTTGCACGGGCTGTTGTGGCAGCAGCGACTGCGGCTACGCGAGCGTTGAGAGCAACTTGCCGTGCAGCGGCCGTGACCGTCCCTGTGGTGGCAGTTGTGAATGCAGCACGAGCGGCAGCTACGGCGGTATTGAATGTGGCATCAATCTGCTTTAGCGCTGTCTTATGAGAAGCAAGTGCGGCGCGGTAGGTGACCAGCGCGCTCTTGTAAGCAGTCCGATCAGCGTTGCGAGTATCTTGCCAAGCCTTTAAGGCTATGCGGTAAGCAGCGAGGGCAGCCTTGTAGGCAGCCTTATCGGCTGCTGTTGCCTTTGCAGTGGTTGCAGTAGTAGGGGTTGGGGTGGTGTCGGCGAAAGCTGCGGTTGGAGCCAAGAGCATCGCAGCGCCTATGGTTCCAGCAACAATGCGGTTACGTAAATTCTTCTTCATGATCTATCCCTTGTTAGAGGTTTCGTGTCCGGTGAGGGCACTGGGAGCTTCTGTTCCCATGGCTAAATCATCAACTCCCTCTTTGTGAGATCCATGTGAAAACCTTGTCAGCCTCTTGCGGGTCGAGATGGGCAAGTTAGGCTTACGGAATATGAAAAAGGCCCAGATTCTGGTTGTTGACGACGAGTCAGGCGTGCGCGAACTAGTAGGGGATGTTCTTGGACTGGAGGGCTATGCGGTCACAATCGCAGTTGATGGCTTAGATGCTCTCTCTCAAATCCGAAAACAGAAATTTGACCTTTACGTCCTAGTTATCAATATGCCCAAGATCGATGGTCTGGTTTTACTTGAAAAGGTGAGAGGGGCTGGCGATCAGACCCCAGCGCTACTTTTGAGCGCTCGCCGAGAGAAGGACGATATCCACCAGGGTTTCCGAGTGGGTGCAGATGATTATGTGACAAAGCCATTTAGTATTGAAGAGCTAGCGCTTAGGGTTGAAGCGATTTTGCGACGCACGCAAGGTTCCCAAGTCACCAACATTTTGCGCTGTGGACCTATCTCGATTGATATTGATCAACATCTTGTGAAGTTTGAAGATGAAATCATCGAACTGTCCCACTGTTGGCTACTGACTTTGCCGTAGCGGCCTGCAGGCCCGTTCCTTGATGAGCAATCGAAGCCCCCCAGTGTTTGATAACTAAATTGTTATCTGATGTATCAAAAATTATCGAAGAACTGGAAGAGGAGAGGGTAATTATTTCTGATCTAGACAATGTTCCTCCTGGTGAATGACGCACATCAAGTGCTTCTTTTCCTTGATTAACAATCGGATTAGAGTAGTTCAGTGCCTACGGCGCTAATTCCCAGATACTACTATTAAAGTTTTTTGGAGTAAATGAATGAAATATTGGAATAGTCCTGAAACAACTTCCATCAACCGTGAACCAATGTTGAATATCGTTCACGAAGATTCAGTTTCACTCGATGGTCACTGGGATTTTCAACTCCTTCGCTCGCCTGATGATGAACCAGGAAGAAACTGGACCACTATTCCAGTTCCAGGTTTATGGACAGCTCAAGCCGAGTCACCTCACTTTTGGGATCGTCCAATTTACACAAATGTTCAGATGCCATTTGATGACTTGCCCCCTTTTGTTCCCAGCCTGAATCCGACTGGAATCTACGAGCGTGATTTCACCGTTCTTGATAATTGGATCGGCGAGAGAATCGTGCTGCAGATCGGTGGATTCGAATCAGTCGCGATCCTCTGCATAAATGGAGTCGAAGTTGGAATGGCGAAGGATTCTCGTCTGGCCGCAGATTTTGATATCTCGGCTTTTGTAAACCCTGGAACCAATCGGATTCAGATCAAGGTCGTTAAGTGGTCGGATGCCACATATATCGAAGATCAAGATCAATGGTGGCATGGTGGAATTACCCGAAGTATCAAGGTATTTATTACTCCTCGTGTTCACGTTTCACGTTTCTATCCAACTGTTGGGCTGAAGGCAGATGGCAAAACAGGAACCCTCGACATCCGTGCATTTATTGCAGCGGCTCAAGATGCCAGCTTCATTGGATATTCACTAAGCGCAAAGGTTGAGGGCGTCGGTCGCACCAAAGCGATATCAACGACGATCCCCGACAAAGAGAGCATCGAATGGAAGAAGCAATCTGCAGAGAACAAAAAGCTCGAGAGTGATTTCTTTCATGGGAAATACTGGGATCAGAAAGTCCCGGCAGCTTTATTGGTTTTTGAAGATAAGTTTCTTCCGGTTTCTCCCGAGGAACTTCATATGACCGCAGAATTTCCTAACATTAAGCCTTGGTCCGCTGAAGCACCTAATCTCTACGACCTGCATGTAGAACTTAAAGATCCGAGCGGCCTGGTAATTGAGCGCTTTACCCAAAGAATAGGTTTCCGCGACGTCAGGATCAAGGGAAGAAATTTCTTAGTGAACGGTAAGCGGGTCTTTATTTACGGTGTAAACCGCCACGACTTTAACCGCAAGACCGGTCGTGTCGTAAGCGTCGCGGATATGCGGGCTGACTTGCTTGAGATGAAGAAATTTAATTTCAACGCGGTTCGTACCTCACACTACCCAAACGATCCCGCTTTCTTGGATTTGGCAGATGAGCTAGGTTTTTATGTGATCGAGGAAGCTAATATCGAGTCGCACGCCTTTCAAAATGCATTATGCAATGATCAGCGTTACTTAACGCCATGGGTAGATCGCATCGCTCGAATGGTGCAACGCGATATCCATCATCCCTCAGTCGTTATGTGGTCACTCGGCAATGAATCGGGAGCTGGGTCAAACCACGAAGCTGCTGCTGCATATGTCCGTAAATTTGATCCTTCTAGGCCCTTGCATTACGAGGGTGCGATTAGACCTTATTGGACCACGAATCACTCTTTGACCGATGTGGTTTGTCCGATGTACCCATCCATTGAATCAATTATCTCGTATGCAAAATCCAATGTAGGCACCCGTCCGCTGATCATGTGCGAGTACTCGCACGCGATGGGTAATTCCAATGGAACACTGGCAGAGTACTGGCAGGCGATACATACTCTTCCTGGTTTGCAGGGTGGATTTATTTGGGAGTTCTGGGACCACGGAATCGAACAGACTCTTCCTGACGGTACAAAGCGCTCCGCTTACGGTGGAGATTTTGGCGAAGAACGCCACGATGGAAACTTCTGTTGCGATGGCATGGTCTTTCCCGATCGGACTCCAAAGCCCGCGATGCTCGAATTCAAGACCATTGCCGCACCGCTCTTGATAACTTCAACGAGTGCCGTGACTGGAACATTTAAAGTCAAGAATAAGAACTTCTTCGTAGATTCCAAAGACTACGAGATCGCTTGGAACATTTCGGTAGATGGCGAAGTTCTCGATTACGGTCGTGTGAAACTTCCCGTGATTGCTGCGCAGGCGACGGGTACTGTAAAAGTTTCCTCCAAATTCCTGAAGAGCGCTCCAGATCTTGGAGAGCGCTTCATTACTTTTAATGTGGTAAAAAAATCAGAGACAGCTTGGGCGCCGGCCTATGCTGAAGTTGGTTGGGCTCAATTCAAATTACCATCGAAGAAGCTGGCAACCGCCAAGGTAATGGCACCAAAAACGCTTGCAAATACGTTGAATGATGACGGCTCCATTTACATGGGCTTTGGTTCATTTAATCCACAACTCAACCTTTATCGTGCCCCAACGGATAATGACATAATGGGTAATATCTCGCTCCGCTGGCACGAATGGGGAATCGATAATCTCGAACGTACAAAGGTAAAGATTTCGAAATTGGGAAATAGTTATAAGGTCTCGTCGATTTACAGCACGAGTACTGGAATCGAAATCAAGCAAACCCAGATCATCAGCGAAATAGTTGATGGATTCAGAGTTGTGGAAGAGACCACCCTTCCAAAAGTCCTGCACGATGTCGCCCGAGTGGGGACAACATTTGAACTCGACCGGAATTTCACCCATCTTCGTTACTTTGGCACTGGTCCTAATGAGACCTATCCCGACCGTCGTTTAAGTCCTATCGGGCGCTACGAATCTGAAGTCGCAGATCAGTATGTTCCCTATGTAAAGCCCCAGGAGAACGGCGGCCACGCGGATGTGCGTTGGTTAGAGATATCCAACAATCATCATGAGACGATTCGCATCGACTTAGAGAAGCCCGGTCAGATGTCGGTTACTCCTCATCGCACTAGCGAATTAGCTTCAGCTACCCACGACGTCGAACTCAAACCTTCGGTGACGGTCGTTTCCATCGACACAATTCATCGTGGGGTCGGTACAGCTTCGTGTGGTCCAGACACGCTAGAAAAATATCTCATCAAGCCTGGTAAATATACGCTGGCCTACACATTGACCTATAAATAGGTGAATCGTGCATGAGATAGCCAAACGGTTTAATTCATTATTTGGCCACGCTCCAGAAGTAGTTACAGCTGCTCCTGGACGGGTCAATTTAATTGGAGAACATATCGATTACAGCGATGGATTTGTTCTTCCTTTCGCAATATCTGACACAACAACTGTGGCAATGTCGCGCAGAAAAGACGGGATGATTCGAATTGCATCAGCTCAAAAGAGCGCTGAAATTTTTGAATTTTCGCTTGATAAATTAGCCCCGCTTACTGGCGAAAGTTGGGCTAGGTATGCACTTGGAGTTCTTTGGGTTCTCGACGTGGATACGGGAGTTGAATTATTAATTGATGGACGCGTTCCGCTAGGCGCAGGGTTGTCTTCAAGCGCTGCCTTGGAATGTTCGATCGCAACGGCAGTCAACCATTTATTTCAAAAAGGAATGTCGCTTCAGGAATTGGCGAGGGCGACCCAAAAGGCAGAAAACAAATATGTAGGAGTTCCCTGCGGAATCATGGATCAATCTGTCTCACTCATGGCTAAGTCTGGTTCAGCACTCTTGCTTGACTGTCGCGATCTCACGACCGAGAACATTCCATTTCTTATCGCTCCGCAGGGGCTTGAACTCTTAATCATCGATACTCAGGCCCACCATAAATTAGTTGATGGGGGATACGCAGAGCGGCGCGCTTCTTGTGAAAAAGCAGTTGCGACCTTGGGAATCACTTCGCTGCGCGACATATCAGTGGCTGATTATGCTGCACGCCAGTCTGAATTGGATCCAACGACTTATATCCGTGGTTTCCATGCGGTGACGGAGATGAAGCGAGTCTTAGATGCCGTGGAAGCCCTGAAGGCCAACAATTTCGATCGCCTTGGTGACTTACTTAATCAATCACATCGCTCACTTCGCGATGACTACACCGTTTCCTGCCCAGAGTTGAATCTGGCGGTTGATACTGCGCTGGATCAAGGGGCTATTGGCGCGCGGATGGTTGGTGGTGGTTTTGGGGGAAGCGCAATTGCGCTCATAAAAACTGAATATGTGAAGCGTTGCGAAAATGCAATCCAAAGAGCATTTTCTGAAGCAGGTTTTAAAAATCCTCGCTTCTTTACTTCGCTACCTAGCGATGGTGCCCGCGTTATACCCAGTTGAGCGTACGTTCAATCGCTTTATTCCAGTTGTGTAATCCAAGCTCGGCAACGTCAGCTCTTATTTCTGGCTTCCAACGATTGCTCTCACGCCACTGAGTCATGAGCTCGGACTTATCGCGCCAAATTCCGACAGCCAGACCAGCTGCATAAGCAGCGCCGAGCGCTGTGGTTTCGGCAACGATTGGCCGGGATACTTCAGTCTGCAGAATATCGGCCTGCATCTGCATGCAGAGTTGATTCTGGGTTATTCCTCCATCGACGCGAAGGACTTTAATGCGCACCCTGGTCTCTTCTTCCATCGCGCGAATAACATCGAGCGTCTGATAACAGATCGCTTCCAGGGTGGCCCGCGCGATATGTGCCTTTGTTGCTGCTCGGGTTAGTCCGACAATTACACCACGAGCATCCCCGCGCCAATAAGGAGCAAAGAGTCCGGAGAATGCTGGAACAAAATAGACGCCCCCACTATCAGGAACACTCTTGGCAAGAGTTTCGACATCGGAGGATTTCTCGATTATTCCTAATTGATCGCGAAGCCATTGCACTGCTGAGCCCGTGACTGCAACAGAACCTTCTAACGCGTACTTGGCAGGCTCATCTCCCAATTTGAAGGCGAGGGTTGTGAGCAGGCCCTTCTTGGAACGAATGATCTCGGTGCCGGTATTGATAAGTGCGAAATTGCCCGTTCCATATGTGGTCTTCGATTCGCCCTTTTCAAAGCAGAGTTGACCTAAGAGTGCGGCGTGCTGATCTCCTACGATTCCAGCTATTGGGATGCGGG
>Ga0214187_1000445_pt1 | contig 10799 bp, 10 predicted proteins | sample TroBogEpilimnion_4_FD_153025 | JGI IMG/M metagenome (GOLD analysis project Ga0214187, IMG submission 153025) | Freshwater microbial communities from Trout Bog Lake, WI - 24JUN2008 epilimnion | ecosystem: Environmental > Aquatic > Freshwater > Lake > Epilimnion/Euphotic zone | place: Trout Bog...
CACTGCAAACACCTGCCTCGGTGATGGAATTGGTAGACGTGCCGGACTCAAAATCCGGTGCCGCAAGGCGTGGCGGTTCGAGTCCGCCCCGAGGCACCATTTACTGGTTATTCAATCCGTAAATCTTTCCCCAGCATTAGATTTCGTAGGTATCAGCTTTCTCATTCATGGCCTGCTCAACAATCTTTTTGGTGAGCGTGGGCGAGAAGAGCTCGATGAAGGTGTAAACAAATGATCTTAAGTAAGCTCCTTGTTTAACGCCAATGTGCGTCACATTATTGCCAAATAAATGACCAACTTGAATGACTTTAAGATTGCGATCTCTATCTGGGTCGTATGCGTGACCAGCAACAATGCCGATACCCATACCCGCTTCAACGTAAGTCTTAATGACGTCAGCATCAATTGCTTCCAAAATAATATCGGGAGTGATATTGCGTTGAGCAAAGGCAGCATCAATCTTGCTGCGCCCTGCAAAAGCTTTGTCATAGGTGATGATGGGATACTTGGCAATCTCTTCAAGCGTTACCGATGCTTGATTGAGTAATGGGTGACTCAACGGCACCATGACTACATGTTGCCATTGGTATCCAGGTAAAGCTAGTACACCAGGAGTATTAGCGATCCCTTCGGTTGCGATGGCGATGTCTGCTCGATCATGACTGAGTAACTCGGCGATTTGACCTGGACTACCTTGTTGGATGCTGACGCGAACCTTAGGAAAACGTTTTGTAAATTCAGTAAGTACTTTTGGTAAGGCATAGCGTGCTTGAGTATGGGTGGTGGCGATCACAAAGTTGCCTTGATCTTGACTGGCAAAATCTTTGCCCACTCGCTTCAGTGTTTCGACTTCATCTAAGATGCGTTCGACTGAGCTCAGAATTCGTTTGCCTGGCTCTGTGAGAGAGCGAATACGCTTACCGTGACGCCTAAAGATTTCAACGCCAAGCTCATCTTCCAATTCAATAATGGCTTTAGATACGCCCGGTTGGGAGGTGAAAAGTGCCTTAGCAGCTGTAGTGAGATTGAAGTTTTGTCGAACAGCCTCACGTACGAAGCGGAATTGGTGCAGGTTCATATGGGATTCCTATCTATATATCTACAAAGATATAGGAATCAAATTCTATATGAATTTTGGGTATTAGGTTTCCGAAACTCGCCGTAAGGCAAACAATGCCAAGAGGAAGTAGAGCATTGGCGGTATCAACGCTGTCAAGAATGCTGGCCATGCACTTAAGAGACCAACATTGGAGAACAAAGAGTTGAATAGCTGAAAACTCATTCCCAGCATGATGCCGCCAAATACTTTGATGCCTACGCTACCAGCCCTGACTTTTAAATAGGCAAACGGGAGCGCTAAAGCCAACATCACAAAAATCGTGAACGGGTAGATCACTTTTTTCCAAAAGGCGATTGAATGTCGTTGTGTATCTTGGTTGTTCTCGTTCAGGTGAGCAATGAAACGGCCCAAACTCAGAATCGACATTTTTTCTGGGCTAATTAATAGCACGCTCAAAATTTGCGGAGTTACTTCAGACTCTAAAGTCAGAATGGGGTGCGTAAATGTTTGCGCTGAAAAAACAGGATTGAGCGGATCGGTTTGCTTAGTTTCTTTGAAGCGAGTTTCAGTAACATCATTTAAAACCCAAATACCGGTTTCATCAAAGTGTCCAGAAGGGGCTGTGCGAATGGAGAGCAGGTTATAGGTATCACTAAATTCATACATCCGAATATCGCCAATATCATTGTCCTTGTCGACCTTGCCTACGTTGACGTAACGAACGCCTGGACGAACGGGACCACTACCATCTTCATCTCGAAGGCGGTCTTTCACCCAAACACCAGTCTTAAATTGTGAAGAATAGGTTGCGCCCAAGGCCTTCATGCGGATTTGCTCTGACTTAGCTTCTGTATAGGGGCCTGCCCATTCACTCATGATGAGCGTAAGCACAACCAGCGGCAATGAAATCTTAGTAAGTGCAATCAAGCCTTTTTTCACATCAAGACCAGCAATGCGCAAGATAGTGAATTCAGACTGACTAGCTAACATGGCAAATACGTAGATACTGCCAATCAAGGCTGCAATTGGAGTAATCTCGGAAATACGGCTTGGAGCTTTGAGTAGGACATGAAGCAAAGCAAGTGGCAGGGTGTAGCCACCTTGAACCGAGCCCAGCTCGCTTAGGATGTCAAAAAACAAAAACAATGCAACCAAGGCAAACAAAATAAATCCAAATGCCGCATAAATTTGCTTAGCTAGGTAACGCTCGTAGATGTAGGGAAAGAGCAGTTTCATTTATTTGCCAGGGCAGCAGGTAATTGGCGGCGCCACCATTTAATGGATGGGTTAATGCGATTACGAATTAATGCGGTAGCTATTAATAAGGCCAGCAGATGAATAGGCCAAATGCCAACAAAGAAGCTGAATTTGCCTTGAGCAACAAAGTTCTGAGTGAGATTCAATAAGTTGCTGTAGATTAAATAGATGAGTACCGCATAAAACATGGCAGTGTAGTTACCAAGGCGTGGGTTTACATACGCCAGCGGAATTGCAATGAGCACAAGACCAAGCGCCATTAGCGGAAGTCCAATACGCCAAAGCAGTTCAGCACGACTTGGATTCACAAAAGCAGGATTGGGTTCATTAATTAATTCCTGAATTGTTTTCTCCCGGTCACGCGGAGCTGGCGCCAGGGTTTCCTTGCTACGTATCTTGGTTGTGTAATCTTTGAACTCCAGGATTCTAAAGTCAGGCTGGGTGGGCTGGCCTTCATAGCGGCGGCCATTGTGAAGGACAACGGATTTTTCTCCACCCTCAGAATTTTGAATAAAGCCAGTAGATGCAACGGCGATGCTAAGACGCCCGTTCTTATTGTCTGCAACAAAAATATTCTTTACTTCGCTCTTATTAACATCGAGTTGTTCGATAAAAAAGACACGTTCTGCTCTGGCAGATTCTTTAAATTGGCCAGCAGTCACCATCGAGACATCATCTCGTTGTTGGAAGCGTTGGCTAATGAGGGTGGTCTCTCTGTTAGCCCAAGGCCAAACAAATAATGCAAGAAGCGCAATGATGATGATGAGCGGAGTAGCAAATTGCAAAATGGGGCGAATCAGATTGCTGATGCTTAAACCGCTGGCAAACCAGACAATCATTTCAGAATCTTTGTACCAACGCACCAACACAATCAAGGTGGCTACAAATAGGGAGACTGTTAATAAGACGGCAAGATAGCCCAGGGTAGCCAAGGCAATCAATACGACTGCATCCTCTGGGTTTACTGCACCATTTGCCGCATAACCTAGGATGCGGATTACCAAAGTAGTCACCATGATGGTCACAAGGACCAAAAAGACGCCGCCTGTAGTAAAGCTGAGTTCTCGGCGAAGGGCATCTTTAAAAATCATGAATGGCTATAAATTGGTCGGTATAGGGTTTTGAAGGGGTTTAAATGACTGGTTTTTGTGCGGGCAAAGTAGGTTAATCTCATGTCGGAGGATAATGGATAAACATCCTGAATTAACATTCTTTAGCCCTCAAATCGACCTAAAAATACTGCCATACATTATGACAATTCAATTTAGTACCAAGATTTTCTCCCAGGCGGACCTGCAAAGTCCAAAACTCCTCAAATCGAGCCTTAAAAGCTTGCTTGCTATCAGCACTGATTGCCTCGTTCTTGGGTACTCAAAAGCAGACTTTGACAGTTTCTCTGGGACTAAAGGCGCCAAGGTCAAGACTGGTGTTTTGGCGGAATTAGATCTTCTGTTGGGAGGTTCTCTTGGTCACGTCAGCACGCTCGGTGATTTGGACGGCAAGCAAGCCTCGGTTTGCATATTGAGAGCTGAAAAGTCTTGGTCTGCAAATGCGGTTAAAGCAAAGCGAATTCTTTTGCTAGGAATGGGCGATTTGCAATCAAGTGCGGATAAAAGTTTATTGGCGTACTCTAAAGTTGCTCGTGCGGGATTGAAGGCTTTAAGTGGCGGCGCTATTGAGAATGCGCTCTGGTTTGCTCCTAGCTTTACTTTATCAAAAGCATCCGAAACTATCGCCCAAGAAGTGCGTCTCACTATTCAATATGCTGGAGATCAAGCTTATCGCTTTGGTGTTCGTCAGCCTGCGATGAAATTCAAGGCCAAAGACAATGCGGATACTTTCAAGCATTTGGTCTTTGGGGGTAATGATGCAACTGCTAAAGAATTAAAGCTGGCTGTTGAGCAAGGCTCCGCAATGGTTGAGGGTATGAATTTAGCTAAAGACTTGGGCAACCTTCCTCCGAATATTTGCACGCCTACTTATTTGGGTAAAACCGCGCAGAGCTTGGCGAAGAAGGCTGCTTTGAAGGTTGAGGTTTTAGGGCTTAAGCAAATCGAAGCTCTGGGTATGGGCTCATTTCTATCGGTTGCCAAGGGCTCTGAGACGCCACCCCAATTTATTGTGATGCGTCATCAAGGTGGTAAGGTTGGCGAAGCCCCTATTGTTCTGGTTGGCAAAGGGATCACCTTTGATACCGGCGGTATTTCTTTAAAGCCAGGCGAAGCCATGGACGAAATGAAATACGACATGTGTGGCGCTGCCTCGGTGATTGGCACAATGTATTCCGCTGCATTGATGAAGTTGAAAAAAAATGTCATCGGTGTAGTGCCTACTTGTGAAAACATGCCCTCTGGTAAAGCAACTCGTCCAGGCGACATTGTCAAAAGTATGTCAGGTCAAACAATTGAAATTCTCAATACTGATGCCGAAGGTCGTTTGATTTTGTGTGATGCCTTGACCTATGTGGAGCGCTTTAAACCTAAGGCCGTAATTGATGTAGCAACCTTAACTGGAGCTTGCATCATTGCATTGGGTCATGTACACAGTGGCGTATTTTCTGACGATGAAGCCCTGGTAAACGATTTGACTAAAGCCGGCCATGATTCTTTAGACACGGTATGGCGTCTGCCTTTAGATGCCGCCTATCACGAGCAACTGAAATCCAACTTTGCTGATGTAGCCAATATTGGCGGACGTCCCGCTGGTAGCGTTACTGCAGCTTGCTTCTTATCTCGCTTTACCGAGAAATATAAGTGGGCGCATTTGGATATTGCTGGTACTGCGTGGAAGAGTGGCGCCGCTAAAGGTTCAACTGGTCGACCAGTACCTTTACTAGTAAATTACTTGCTTGAGCAAAAGTAAACCAGTAAGCATCTATGGCGCGAATTGATTTTCACAGCAATGTTGGCGATAAGCTTGAATATGCTTGCCGCCTCACGCGTAAAATCTGGAGCGCAACCCCTGAAGGCGAGCCTGTTCGCAACATCGTTATCGTTGGTGAAAAAGTAGACCTAAAAAAATTAGATGATCTGCTTTGGACATTTAGCATCACCGATTTTCTGCCGCATTGTTATATTGAAGACGAGGGCGCCGCTGAAACTCCTATTGTTCTCACCGATAACTTCGCATCTCCATCTCTGAGTACGATTCCTCATGCAGATGTCATGATTCATCTGGGTATGCGTATGCCACAAGATGTATCCGCACTCGTTGCCAGATTTCCCCGTATCGTTGAGGTAGTTACGGTGAATGAGGCGGAGCGCTTGGCGGGCCGCGAGCGTTTTAAGGCCTATCGTGACTTGGGCCATGAGTTGCATAACTTTGATCAATCCAAGAGTTAAGTTGCACTTACCATGTTGATTCATCCCCAGTTTGATCCAGCAGCCATTCGCATTGGCTCCTTCGCAATTCATTGGTATGGTCTGATGTATCTCTGTGCCTTTGCACAATTTTTATTACTAGGACGATTACGGATTCGCGCTCCTCGCTATCAGGCATTGGGTTGGACTTACAAAGACCTTGAGGATTTATTGTTTGCAGGCGTCTTAGGTGTGGTGCTTGGAGGTCGTTTGGGTTACACCCTGTTTTATATGCCTGACTTTTATCTCTCTCATCCACTCAGTATTTTTAAGATTTGGGAAGGCGGCATGTCTTTCCATGGGGGCTTATTGGGTGTTTTGGTAGCTCTCTGGTGGTTTGCTAAAAAACGCCAAACCACTTTTTTTGTAGTGAGTGATTTAGTGGCACCCCTAGTACCATTTGGCCTTGCCTTCGGGCGTTTGGGCAACTTTATTAATGGCGAGCTGTGGGGAAGGCCTACGGATCTACCATGGGCAATGGTGTTCCCTTTGGTTGATTCCATTCCTCGTCATCCATCGCAAATTTATCAATTGCTCGGTGAGGGCATTTTTCTGGGCATTATTCTCTGGATCTATGCAAGCAAGCCTAGACGAATCGGACAAATTTCTGGTTTGTTCTTGCTGGGCTATGGTGTTTGCCGTTTCTTGGCTGAGTACGCGCGTGAGCCAGATGCATTCTTAGGTCTATTGGGCCTTGGCTTATCTATGGGTCAGTGGTTGTGCGTCCCGATGATCATCTTTGGCATCTATCTGATGCGCCGTCACTCAGAAGTCTCACCCGTATAAAGGTTTACTGATTTTGCTTAATGATGAAGTGACGCTCAGGAAGCTAGAAATACTCTGCTCTTTTGTCAGAACGGGCAGCTTGGTAAAAACCGCTGAAGAGTTGCAGTTGAGTTCAGTCAGCATTCACAAGGCCTTGCACTCACTTGAAGCTGGAATTGGCTGCCCCTTATTTGTAAAAGAGGGTCGCCAATTAAAGGCGCTTCCCGCAGCGCTGTACTTGGCTGAAGCAAGCGTAGATCTTCTCGGTGATGTTGAGCGAATTCTCAAAAAAACCAGAACCAAGGCTGGCGTGGAGAGCGGGCAAATCCGCCTGGGTTCTATGTACTCCTTAACAGCCAACATTATTCCCAGAATCATCATGGGCACGAAGATTCGCAGGCCAGATCTAGATATTGATTTATATCTGGGCTCCAACGAAGATCTCATGAAAAAGCTCTATGAAGGCAATATTGATGCTGTAGTCATTGCTGCACCATCTGATGATTCCCTTGATGGAGTGGAGGTAGTCCCCTTATTTGAGGATGATCTGTATTTAGCCTCCTCTAAGGGAAGCAAGCCCAAAGATAGTAGCGTTGACTTATCGGAGTATGAGTTTGAAAAATTCTTAACGCTCCAAGACGGCTTTGCGACTACTTCTGGTTTTTATGATGCTTTCAAATTGGCTGGATTTAAGCCTAACGTGGTGATGAAGGTGGGCGATATCTTCTCTTTGATGAATATGGTCTCTAGCGATATGGGCAGGTCTTTGCTCCCGGGCAGGGTGAGGGCGCTAATGGGTGATGCTATTGAATTTACCCCCCTTCAGTCGAAATATCGGGTAACACAGCGTATTGCCTTGATGTATCTTCAGGCTAATGAATCTAATCCGAATATCTTGGCTCTAGCTGCTGAAACCCGCATGTTGCATCGCAATAACAAATAACACGCTGTCTTCTTCTCCAATAATCATTAACATTAGGTTAATGAAAATACATTTAACTTAATTGATTACCCCCTGGGTCGGGAATACATTGAGGGATTATTTTGTTGAACATTATTGGATAAAAACCTCATGCTGGAAAAGTTAGCAAAAGCTCGATATTTTTCTCGCGTCACTGGCGCGGTAAATCGGCTCATTTCTCAGCGAGGCGAGTCCAATGCAGTCAGCATGGCTGACGATGTCATTAATAATTATCGCAAGCTCTCTAAAGATCAGCACATCAAATTTTTCACCTTTCTCTTTGAGAAGCTCAATCCAGATGCCGCAGCGGTGATGACTGCAGCACAAAATTTTTCTGCTGAAGCGAGTGCTCGTAATTACATTAAATTGCAACGCGTGACTGAGCCTCCAAGACAAGAGTTATTTCGACGACTCAATCGAGCAACTAACGGTACAGCTGCCTTAGTAGAAATGCGACGCGATCTTTTGCAGTTGCTTGAAAAGCAGCCCGAGTTAACTGCTGTTGATTTTGATCTGCGTCACTTATTGTCTTCTTGGTTTAATCCAGGCTTTTTGAAGATGCATCGAGTCGACTGGAAATCCCCAGCAGAAGTGTTGGAGAAGTTAATTCAGCATGAGGCAGTACATGCGATTGATGGCTGGGATGACCTGCGGAGGCGCTTGCAGCCTGATCGCCGTTGCTTTGCATTCTTTCATCCGCAGCTGCCAAATGAACCTTTAATCTTCGTGGAGGTGGCTTTGCTGCCTGAGATTCCAGCGGTGATTACTCCCTTGGTAGATAAGAAGGCTGAGACCGTTCATCAAAGCTCGCAATACAAAGTTGCCGCGTTTTATTCGATTAGCAACTGTGAGCCTGGCTTGCGTGGTGTTTCGATGGGTAATTTCTTAATCAAGCGCGTTGCTGAGCAATTGCATGCAGAGTTCCCCGGTTTAAAAACATTTGTCACGCTCTCACCAATTCCAGGATTTATTGATTGGGTTGCAGCAGGTGCTGATATTGGCGGAGATAAAACTGGTGTTCAGTTAAAGCCAGCAATTCGAACAGCTCGTGAACAAGCATTAGAGGCTATTGGTTTGGCTAAACGCTCATGGACGGAGCGTTTGAGCTCTGGTTGGCATCCCGATAATGCTACTGAAAAAGAAAAGAATGCTTTGCTTTGCCTTGCCAGTATTTATCTGGCATTGGGATCCGCTGGTAGAAACGGCAATCCAGTAGCGAAATTCCATTTAGGTAATGGCGCTAAGTTACATCAAATTAACTGGGCTGCTGACCTCTCGCGTAAGGGTTTACGTCAGTCAGCAGCACTAATGGTCAATTATTTATATGATCTCTCGGCAGTCGAGGAGAATCATGAGCGCTTTACACGGGGCGAAATCGATTATTCGCGGGCTGTAGGTCGTTTAATGCAGCCATAAGAAGAAATTTTGGAGGAGAGTCTCTAAAGCAGAGTTCATAGAGTATTCGCTTTAGAATGGGGCATTAAGAAGCCGGCGGTCACAAATCTGGCAGTGCCCTTAGTTGTGAGTAATAAAAAAATAATAGTCATTTAGGAGATGAACATGACAGATACAAAAGAAATATCTCAATTGCGTCGCGCATTGCTACTGGGCGCCGCCGGAGCAACTGTTGCGGGTTATGATTTGAGCGCATTTGCTCAGTCAGGTGCTAAAAGTTTAAAAATTTCTCACCAATTTCCTAGTGGTACAGACTTCCGAGATCGCCTTTGCAAGAAGTTCGGCGACGAGGTCACCAAGAAAACGAACGGCGAATTGAAATTCGACGTTTATCCACAGTCTTCATTAATGAAGACTAATGCCCAATTTAGCGCTTTGCGCAAGGGCGCCCTAGACTTTAGTTTTTATCCAATGCCTTATGCGGGCGGTGAAGTTGTTGAGGCGAATATTGGTCTGATGCCAGCATTAGTTACCAGCTATGAGCAGGGTGCAAAGTGGAAGAATGCTGAAGTTGGCAAGATCTTAAACAAGGTTATGGAATCCAAGGGAATTGTGATCGTTAGCTGGATATGGCAGGCTGGTGGAGTTGCAACCCGTTCCGGTCCAATCTTAGTTCCAGATGATATTAAGGGCGTCAAAGTTCGCGGCGGAAGTCGTGAATTTGATGCGATGCTGAAGGCTGCTGGAGGTTCTGTAATGACCTCTATTCCCTCGAACGAAGTATATCAAGCGGTGCAAACAGGATCATTGGAGGCGGCTTACACATCCTCAGCCAGCTTAATGTCATTCAAGCTTGCAGAGCTCACCAAAAACTTCACCTCCGCCAAAAATAAATCCTATTGGTACATGTTAGAGCCACTCATGATGTCTAAGATGGTATTCGATTCATTAACACCAAAACAGCGTGATGTGATTATGGCTGTCGGTGCCGATATGGAAAAGTTTGGCACTGAACAAGCTAAATTGGATGATATTGATGCTTCGATTGCCTTTGCTAAGGCAGGTAATAAAGTATTTGAGCTAGATATGTCAGCGGTGGATAAATGGAAAGCGGTGGCAAAAGCCTCTGCATGGAAGGAATTCTCTGAACGTAACGAAACCTGTGCGGCCATGATGCGTTCTGCAGAGAAGATCTCGTAATATGTTTAAGATCTTAGAGGCTGCTGACAGAGTAATGTCAGCAGCAAATAAATGCTTGGTATTGTTGGGCTCAATAGCGCTGATGGCTGCCGCTTTAATACTGAGTTACAGCGTCATGTCTCGCGGCTTATTTCATGCTGCTAATGACTGGCAGGACGAGGCCGCTTTATTTTGCTTGGTCGGCGTAACATTTCTCTGTAGCTCATATGTTCAAGAGAAGCGTGGGCATATCGGCATCTCTGCGATCGAGGGTTTATTGCCACACCCCGTCAATAAAGTTCGTGCCGTTGTTATTGATGTGATCTCATTCCTTTTCTTCGCATTCTTTTCTGCTAAGACTTGGGACTTACTCCATGAAGCATGGGTAGATGGACAGGTTACGAACTCCACTTGGGCGCCCCCATTGTGGATTCCATACTCAATGATGTTTGTAGGCATGATGTTGCTTACATTCCAATTATTTTTGCAAATTTTCATCAGAAAAGCGGTGGCTCCTGATGCAGTTAGAGGGGGTCACTAGGATGTCTATTCTCACGATTGGGCTTTTGTTTGCTGTAGTAACTCTGTTAATTATGTTCTCAGGGATTTCAATTGCTTTTGCGCTTGGTATTGTGGCAATCATCTTTATGTATTTCTTCATGCCCGCTTCCTCTCTAGATACTGTGGCGCAAAATGTCTACGAAGAGATGTCCAGCATTACGTTAATGTCGATCCCGCTTTTTATTTTGAAGGGCGCAGCGATTGGACGTTCGCGTGCAGGTAAGGATTTATACGACGCTCTCCACGTTTGGATGGGTAAGGT
>Ga0214187_1000489_pt1 | contig 9997 bp, 8 predicted proteins | sample TroBogEpilimnion_4_FD_153025 | JGI IMG/M metagenome (GOLD analysis project Ga0214187, IMG submission 153025) | Freshwater microbial communities from Trout Bog Lake, WI - 24JUN2008 epilimnion | ecosystem: Environmental > Aquatic > Freshwater > Lake > Epilimnion/Euphotic zone | place: Trout Bog...
AACGCCACCGGTGGATCCAGTCACAATTACATTTCCGCCAGGCTTTAGCCCGTAGTTCTCGAGAGCAAGGATCGACTGCGCTGCAGTTACTCCGGCAGTACCAATGATTTGAGAGTCCCTCGTTGAGATGTTGCTTGGCAATATTGTCGCGAGGCGAGAAGGGGCATAGATAATTTCTGCGAAGCCGCCGTCCCTTGAAACTCCGAGTCCATCACCGTGAACTTCGACTTTCGATCCCACTGGGAAGTTGGGATCCGAAGATTCAATAACTTCTCCGGCTGCATCAACGCCACCAATGAGCTTTGGCGCACGACGTACACGGCTCTTAGCAATGGCCACCATGGTGTCTTTGAAGTTGATGGATGAATAGTCAACCTTTATCTTGAGATCACTTTGCTCTGCCGGCTCAGTACTGGTATCAGTGAGTATGGCTTCGAAGTTCGTTTCAGACTCTGTAATCAAGAATGCGCGCATAGGAAAATCCTACCCGACTACGTAATACGATTGAGTCGTGACATACATCTCTCTTAATGGGCATTCGTCTTGGTGCTATATCAGCAAACGAAAGAAGAAGCCGTCATTAGTGCTGCTTCATGGCGGGATGAGTAGCAGTGGCAGCTTGCTTCGAAATCTGGCGCCTCGCTTTGATAAGAAGTACCGCGTTTGCGCATTCGACCGCCGGGGACATGGTCGCACCGCTGACACTGATGCTCCATTTCACTATGAAGAAATGGCTGATGAAACTATTGCCTTTCTAGAACACCTCGGGGGCAAGCACTTCGTTGTGGGTCACTCAGACGGCGGAAACGTTGCACTCATTGTTGCCATGAAGCGCCCAGATTTACTAAAGCGCGTGGTTTTAGTCGGGGCTAATTATCACTACGACGGCCTTCGTCCCATGCCGATGTTCCATCTAGAAGGTGAGCGATTTGAAGAGTGGGCCACAAAATACGGTGAGCTATCGCCAAGTGGCAAAGAACACGCTCGTGACGTGATTGCTAAGACTCTCCACATGTTTGACACCGAGCCAGCTTTTAGCGTTGAGGACCTCAAGAAGATTTCTGTGCCGATTCTTGTTATGGCCGGCGATGACGACCTTATGGAACTCGGTCACACCACTTCAATGTATGAAGCAATCCCGGGTGCGCAGTTAGCAATTGTTCCAGGAACTTCACACGCTGTTCTAAAAGAGAAGTCCAAGTTGTCGTCAAAACTCATTCGAAACTTCTTTGAAGACGAATACCCTCCTGTTACCTACCAGCCAAGTAGGCGAGCACCGTAGTTATTCATCAGTTTTTGCTGTTGGCAAACTAGGATTTCTGTATGCAACGATCCACCGAGCGGGTTTTTCGCCCCTTCGTCACTTGGTGGGCATCGCTAAGCCCAGTTCTATCTGATGCAATTTTGTATTTCGCTTCGGGAGTCTTTGCGCTTCTCATGGGCTTCACTTCCGGAGAGCCAGCTCAGTGGCACTGGGGCTACATCTCATTCACTGGATACTTCCTGGCGACGCTGGTGCTTCTCATCACTTCAAAACGGGTGAATAGCTTTTCGCTGAGAAAAATTGTCCTCATTGGCCTCGTTATCGGTGTTGTAGTTATTCCACTCAGTCTGGAAACCCATTGGCGACAAAATAACGGCGGCCATGGCTACGCGCAGCCAGAAGTATCAGTCATTGAACGCTCAGCGAAAAATGTTGTGAAGGGCCACGATCCTTACACCGTAGACGTAAAGAACGGCAAAGTCACTAACAGTATTAAAGGTCTACCAACCTACGAATCGTTCTTTCCCTACTTTCCTCTAATGAGCGTCTTTGGCTTGCCCGACGCAATTACCCACAGGTTCTATGGACTCACTGATGCGCGCATCGTGATGTCGCTACTCACCATTGCGGTTGGTCTCATTGCCCTGCAGCTCTTTAGAGCAAAGAGGGAGCAGAAGCTACGGCTTGCACAAGTTCTTTTTGTGCTTCCGACTGGTGCACTGTTCCTGGCAACCGGTGGAGATGACATGCCAATACTTGCGCTGATGCTGCTGGGTGTTGTGGCACTGCAGCGAAAACAGATCTATGTCTCGGCGCTGAGCATTGGTATTGCTTCAGCCATGAAACTCACTGCTTGGCCACTGGCGCTTGGAGCATTGCTAACGCTTCGCGGTCAGGAATTCAAAGGTAAGTGGAAGCAATTTGTCGCTGTGGCGGGCCTTATTCTTATGGCTTCGATTTTGCCATTCGCAATCAAAGCTCCACATGCGTTCTTTGCCAACGTGTTTGCATTCCCGCTCGGGCTCTCTGGAGTTACCTCACCTGCCGCGAGTGCACTGCCTGGTCACATCCTCGCTTCTTGGTGGCACCCCTTCAAACACATACTTCCGGCCGGGACGCTGATTGTCGGTGGCTATTTCACGGCTAAGTACTTGAAGACTCACTGGCCGCTATCGCTCTCGAAGATGCTGTCACTCCTAAGTGCTTGCTTTGCTGTTTTGATGTGTGTGTCCTCCACAACAAGGTTTGGTTACGTGATCTACCCACTGAATTTTGCACTGTGGTCCTGGGCGACAAAAGAGTCGGCCGATTAAGGCTAAATCTCGGCAACAGTCCTTGTTCGGCGCCAGCTAAACGGAAGTGATTAGATGGAGAAGTAGAACAAAAGGAGCCAGTAATGATTGCTACGTATTCATGCGCGAAGTGTGGAATGTCAGTTCACGCCACTTGTGCGAAGTGTGACCAGCCACTAGTAAATGACACATTGACTATTGATGATGGCAGCAAAGTTCAAATCTCACGTTGCCCAGTGTGTGAAGGAAAGATCAAGTCACCAATGTGCTGTGGCTTAGACATGAGTTGCTCACTGTAAGGCATCTGCTCTTTTAATCAAAAACGCTTCGAATAAATGAAGTAGATGGTGGCGTAGACAAGCACTATTGCTACGTTGGCAATCAACCTTTGCATGGTGTGGTGTCTAAAGAAAAGTAGATCTACCGTCAAAACAGTTGCGCTTATTGCAATGAAAAATATAATGCCAAGTGTGGTTTTCCCCATGAGCTAATTGTGAAGCCTCTCGATGTTTAAAATTGTTAGAACTTGAGCAATCTGACTACTGAATGTACTTCTGGTAGCCAGCAATCCAGTTAGTCATGAATACTTTTTGTGCAGCAACCAGTGAAATAGCTCCACTGCAGACGAGCGAATGCATCTTGTTCTCGAGTTGATCTTTTTTACCAGCATTCCATGTAACCAACCATGGCTCAGGCCATAAGTTCTTCACTGACGTTGGATTACCACCGACTTCGAGCGGAACAAGGTGGTCTTCTTCGTAGTCCGACGTACTCGTGTCTCCCTTGTAGTTATAGCCACCGTCAAGTTGGCTGTATTTGAGGTGGTACGTGTATGACTCGGGTGGCCTAATGGTCTTGGTGTAGCCAGAGACACAGATCGTTGAATGAATGTTTGACTGGGTCACTTGGGGGTTGGTGGCTCCAGGCGTTAGAGATGAGTTGGGGAGCCCCGGATCACGTGACGTTGCGGATGCAGCAACCTGTAGTCCGAGGACCAGGACTGTAAAGACCACTGCTGCTTTAGAAGAACTCTTCATAGGTTTAGTATTCCATCAAATCGAATTCAGCGACCGTACCCATGCTGTTCGGAGCCCTAAAGTGGCAATCATGGAACTTAAACAACACTTTGTCACGACCAAAGATGGTCGCAAACTTGAATTCGCAACGATTGGTAACGAGAGCGGAAAGACTGTCGTGTTTCACCACGGCACCCCAGGAGCGATTTACACCTTCATGGAGTACCAAGAACTGGTTGATCTCGGTGACTTTTTCGTTGTCACCTACTCAAGAGCTGGCTACGGTCTTTCTGAGCGCAACAAGGGTCGTGACATTGCGGCAGTAGTTGATGACGTGCGACTCATTCTTGACACTCTGGGCCGCGACACGTACGTATCAGTTGGCTGGTCGGGTGGTGGACCACACTCACTCGCGTGTGCAGCCCTTGATGCCCCTCGATGCACCGGGGCACTTTCGGTTGCTGGCGTTGCACCAAGAGATGTCGGTTTTGACTGGACTGAAGGTATGGGTCCAGAGAACATTGAAGAGTTCGAACTCGCTCTAAAGGGCGGTCCAGAGTACGAAGCAGGAATCAAAGCAGCAGGAGAGCATCTGAGCTCGGTGACTGTTGAGAACGTGACCGAAGCCTTCGGTGGACTCATGTCTGATGCCGATAAGGCAGTGTGGGTTCCCTTATCTCAACGAGAGAGGGCTGTGTTTGATCTACATCACGCATTCGCAGTTAGCCCCGATGGCTTTCAAGATGATGATCAAGCATTCATAAAAGACTGGGGCTTCTCAGTCAGTGACATCAAAGTTCCCACCTCTATCTGGTTTGGTGGCAACGACCTCTTTGTTCCAAAGTCTCACGGTGAGTGGCTCAGCACAAACATTGCTGGTGCTTCAGCGCACTACTTTGAGGGAGAAGGGCACATGTCCATCTGGATTAACCACATGAATGAGATTTCCCAAGACATTTCTTCAAAATAATCAGAACTGAAGTCTTGTGACAGGGAACTGTTAGGAATTGACTATGCAGTTAACGAGCAAGGGATGTAACCATGGGTCTATTTTCTAAGAAGCGCAGTAATGCTTCACAGCCAAGAAAGTCTCTCGAAGACATTGTCTGGAAACCAGAGCGAGTTGTAGCGCCACTTGACCACGAGATGGGATGGGAATACCTCTACTTTGCTTCTGAATTAGCTCGAGGTTTGAGCGACAATAAGGACGCCTTCGATGAGATGATGAGCACGACTCTTGCTGGCGGTGCGCAGGTATCTGCTCAGCCCTTTGAAGAGATACAGCAAATGATGGAAGAGCTTTCGTCAACGGTTGGATTCATTGAAGAAATCTTCAGCGCCGCAAACATGGCCAAGGGGTTTGGTGAGCCCGGAGTGCAGGGGAATGAAACTTCAATTTCACATCTTTCGTGTGAGATTGTCGGCGTTTACGCAGAATTGATTGCAGTTTCGCGGTTGCTGAAGTCGAGAAACTACGGTGCGTTCCAAGCTGTTGCTGGTGAAGTGGCGAGTATGTCATACACCCCTCTAAAGGAAATTAGAGACTTCAGTGATTTAGTCAGCACTTCATTTCAAAAAGCCATGGGTGAAGTGAGGCAGGGAATAACGCCAAAGGAACCACTCACGCTCACCTTAAAAATCACCATGGATGACGAAGTAGTGGAACGTCTTTCAAGAAGCTTGAATCAACTGCGGGGCTAATTTCAAACTTAAAACAACGAGTTAGGTTGCTCAGGATTAATAATCTCTGGTCCATCGTTGTAAATTGAGCCCACATCTTTACCAACACCCACGTGCGTGAGAATTCCCTTTTGCGAAGGCTTTAGTAATTCGTAGCGTTGTTGCGGAGAGTACTTGTTTGTATTAATCCACTGCTCGACACTGTCGAGTTCTAGAACAACAGGTTGGCGGTCATGAATGCCGTCAATGTCAACTCCGGGTTCAGTAGTAATAACCGTGCAAGTTGCGAGGACTGGTGAGTTGGGGATGCTCGTATCGGTCCAGTACTCGTAGAGACCAGCAAACACCATTGGCTCACCATCTCGTCTCGTGAAGTAGTGAGGTTGCTTAGGGCTGTTGCCGAGGTGGCCCCATTCAAAGAATCCATCAACGGGAATAGCGCAGGGACGCTTTATGAATGCTTCTCTAAATGATGGCTTTTCAGCAACTGTTTCACACCTTGCATTAATTGTGAGATTTCCCATCGAGGGATCTTTTGACCAGCTCGGCACCAGTCCCCAGCGAAAGTCATGCATGGTCCTTGTTTCATCAAGTTGAGTAACTCCAAACAGAGTGCGCATGGGACCGAGATTCCAGCTGGGAACACCATCTGGGTCAATGCCGCTCGCCAGGACCGCGTCGAGCAGGCGAGCCATCCGGGTGGTGGGGCTATAAAGGGCTACGCGTCCGCACATGACTCAATTCTGGCCCATTAAATAAGCCTTTGGCGAATGTCACAAGATGTGGTTATTCTTACGAACGTATGTTCGCTTTTTCTGAGAAAAGACCAGAAATACCTAGTGATATGAGGGCCAAACTGCAGCCCGTCACGCTCGCTCGAAACAAGCTCATTGCCCTGTCGAGCCCGTGGTCCGACATGGTTCCTCGCGGTGGACTGCGACGAGGAACCACCGTGGTTGTTAACGCGCGCCCCGGAACTGGTGGTCTCAGTCTTGCTCTAAGTCTCTTAAGTGGACCGAGTGCGAATGGACACTGGTCCGGAGTAGTTGGTGTTGATGACCCAGGAGTAGTTGCAGCCCATGAACTCGGACTCGATCTGCGCCGTGTGCTCTTTATCCCACGCCCTCGTGGAGCGTGGGTTGAAACAGCGGGGGACTTAATGGACGGTGTTGACCTTCTCCTTGTGCGCCCACCTTCAAAAGCGTCACACGGAGCCGCGAGAAAAATCATGGACCGAGTGCGTGAACGAGGCACCGTGCTTATTGCGCTCTGTGACGCAAATGCCACGTGGCCTCTTCCAGCAGACGTTTCTTTTGACATCACGCAGTCACAGTGGAAAGCGAGCTCGAAACTCGATGCGCGCCACCTAACCCTTCGAGTGAGTGGAAGAGGTGAAGTACAGCGCTCCGGCGAACACGTAGTGCTTCTTCCTAATAGTCACGGTCAAGCTGAGGCGAGTTGATGGAACGGCTTCTTGCTATTTGGATAAAAGAGTTGAGCGCTGAAGCGCCAGACGGCTCAACACTCAGAACAACACTTCCACTCATTGATGCCCTACAGATCATCTGTCCATTCACCGAAGTAATTCGCCTCGGTCTCTTTGTTCTACCCATTAGAGGACCGAGCAGGTTTTATGGTGGCGATGAAGGGGTGCTTAATGCCGTTAGCCAGTGCGTAAAAGAAGTCTCTGGTTTCACGCCTTCGCTCGGTGTTGGTGAAGGCCTCTTCTGCGCTGAAGTGGCTGCAAAACAGCAAGTACTCCTACCTCCAGGAACTAGTGACTTCTTTAGAAACGCTTTGCCACTTGAGTACTTAGAGAGAAAAGATCTAGCAACCACCTGTCACCGCTTAGGACTGCACACCATTGGCGCGTTCGCAGCTCTTGAGCCTGCACGAATTGGCGAGCGCTTCAACAAGCACGCACTTCTCCTTCACGCTGTGGCGCGCGGACAACTCAGCGAACTACCGGGTCAGCGTGACGTAAAACTAGGACAGCGCCTACGAGAAGAACGAGGTGAAGGCCCAGCACTCGATGAGCAGACCGGATTCTTCGGGCAACGTGGAGCAAGCGACAAGCGCGCTGAAGCTGCGGCGCACCGTGTTCGCCGGCGTCTCGGAGTAGATGCAGTCCTCAGTGCTTCACTGCAAGGGGGCAGGTCACCTGAAGACCGCGCCACACTTATGCCCTGGGGTTCTCCTGAAGCCAGAAGTACACCTGAAGCTCCATGGCCCGGAGTTATTGGTGCTCCCTCTCCAGCAACAACGTTCTCTGAGCCCGTTGGCGTACAACTTCGTGACAGTGATGATGAAAACGTGGCAGTCCTTTCGAGAGGGCTGCTTAATGCTGATCCCTCGACACTGGTCTTCTCATCAGCTGCTCGAAGGCACATTGTCTGGTTCGCTGGTCCATGGCCAGTACTTGAGCGCTGGTGGCAGACAGGACGCAAGCGCGCCCATCTTCAGGTGCTGCTTGAAGGTGGGGAAGCACTACTGCTTAGCTCAGAGAAAAACCGGTGGTGGCTCGTAGGGATTTACGACTGATGGCCACGTACGCAGAACTTCACGTCCACTCCGGATTTAGTTTTCTAGACGGAGCGAGTGACCCCGAAGAACTGGTCGGAGAAGCGGCCCGGCTCGGGCTCTCGGGACTCGCGCTCACTGATCACAACGGTCTCTACGGTGTGGTTCGTTTCGCTGAAGCTGCTCGAACTTTCGGGCTTGGAACAATCTTTGGAAGTGAAATAACACTCAACGCCACGGGTGAGCGCACGGGTGTCAGTGACCCCAGTGGCGAACACCTCGTAGTTCTTGCTCGCTCACCAGAAGGCTACCGACGACTCTCCACCATGCTCGGCGAAGCCCACCTCGCGTACGGCAAGAAGGGCACTCCGATCTTTACTCTTGAACAACTAGCCACGAACGCTAACGACTGGCTAGTTCTCACTGGATGTCGAAAAGGACCACTCAATACTGCACTGCTAAAAGATGGCCCACGAGCAGCTGAGTTTGAACTGCAACGACTCATTAGCTCTTTTGGCCGAGAGAACGTCTGCGTTGAACTCTGGGACCATGGAGCACCAGACGACACGGCCAGAAATGATTTGCTCGCACGTCTCGCCGTTCAGAACAACGTCTTGCTCGCTGCGACAAATAACGTCCACTACGCAACACCACAGGATTTTCCTCGCGCCAATGTGCTCTCAGCAATTAGGTCTCGAAAGTCGCTTGATGAGATGCAGGGTTGGCTGAATGCATCGCCACTGGCACACCTTCGAAGTGACAAAGAACAACGACAGCGCTTCGCGCGCTATCCCGGGGTCGTTGACTGCGCCGGAGAACTCGGAGCGTCGCTGAGCTTCGATCTTCGCCTCGTCGCTCCTAACCTTCCACCCTTTGACACGCCACCAGGAATGGATGAACAGACCTACCTCGAAGAAATTGTTACCCGTGGAGCAACGCTTCGCTACGGGCCACGTAATGCTGAAACAGTTCCTGGAGCGTGGCGTCAAATAGACCACGAACTCTCGGTAATCAAAACTCTGGGTTTCGCTGGCTACTTCTTAACGGTGTGGGACATCACTGAGTTTTGTCGGAAGAGCAACATCTACTGTCAGGGGAGAGGCTCGGCTGCAAACTCAGCAGTTTGTTATTCACTCGGAATCACTAACGCAGACGCAGTGAAACTGAATCTCTTTTTTGAGCGTTTCCTCTCCACTGCGCGAGACGGCCCACCAGACATTGACGTTGACATTGAATCAGGCAGAAGAGAAGAGGTCTTGCAATACGTGTTTTCTAGGTATGACCGACGCCACGCGGCCCAAGTTGCAGCCGTCATTACGTATCGCTCACGTTCAGCACTTCGTGACACCGCACGGGCCTTCGGGCTCAGCGAAGAAGTAACCAGTCCACCCGAGCTCGTTACCCAGATGGCTTCAGAGTTACTGGACCGACCACGCCACCTCGGCATTCACTCAGCTGGCATGGTGCTCTGCGACCGACCAGTGATTGAGGTCTGTCCCGTTGAGTGGGCGCGCATGGAAGGAAGAACTGTTTTGCAGTGGGATAAAGATGACTGCGCCGCGATTGGTCTCGTGAAGTTCGACCTACTGGGACTTGGCATGCTCGAAGCCCTGCACCGTGCAGTTGACACGGTCAGTGAGTTTCACGGTGTTGACATTGATCTTGGAGCCCTTCCTCAAGAAGACCGGGTCTATGACTTACTCTGCGAAGCGGACACCATTGGTGTCTTTCAAGTTGAATCTCGAGCACAGATGGCGACGTTGCCACGAGTGCAACCTCGCTGTTTTTATGATCTCGTCATTGAAGTGGGCCTAATTCGCCCCGGTCCTATTCAAGGGAACGCAGTCAATCCCTACATCAGAAGACGGAGAGGTGACGAGCCAGTTACCTATCTGCACCCGAGGTTGGAGCCGATTCTTAAAAGAACACTCGGCGTTCCACTCTTTCAAGAACAGATGATGGAGATGGCCGTTGCCGTCGCAGGATTTTCTCCAGCTGAAGCTGACGAACTGCGCCAAGCCATGGCGTCTAAGCGCTCAGAGATTCGCATGATGAAACTAAAGAGTCGCTTCTATGCAGGAATGAAAGTAAATGGCATTACTGGAGACACTGCGGATGAACTGTTTAATGCACTCTCAGCGTTCGCGAACTTCGGGTTCCCAGAATCGCACTCAGTTTCCTTTGCCCACCTTGTCTACTGCTCTGCGTGGATTAAGTATCACTAC
>Ga0214187_1000519_pt1 | contig 9654 bp, 7 predicted proteins | sample TroBogEpilimnion_4_FD_153025 | JGI IMG/M metagenome (GOLD analysis project Ga0214187, IMG submission 153025) | Freshwater microbial communities from Trout Bog Lake, WI - 24JUN2008 epilimnion | ecosystem: Environmental > Aquatic > Freshwater > Lake > Epilimnion/Euphotic zone | place: Trout Bog...
ATCTCAAAAGGGAATTGTTTAATGTCCTTGCTAATATTGGTATATCTTACAACGTAAGATTTTCTTGAAAAGTTACATTAATTATTCATAGGTACTTATATTAATATTAGGAAAAATAAATGTACTACGCTAATAAAATACATATGCATGATCAAGTTTTTAATCAAGTCGATAGTATCATGGATTTTTATAAAAAAAAGCCGAGTAAGACTTTATTTTTTTTTAGTTTCGGTTCAGTGAGTGCTGTATTAATAGGTATTTATCAACTGTTAGACGTTTGTATTCAATAGACCTATTTCCTAAATATTCGTCATACTGCTTGGGAATTTTGGCATTAGAGATGATATCTAATTGTCGCTGCACAATAATTAGTGCTTGCTTAATGGCTGTGGCAAGGTTCTATGATGGCTTGTAATAAAACTAGGTTATTGATTTGGATAGCGCGTTGATTAACTAAAATAATATCTTCTTTGCATAGCGCTGTTAATTGACGACTAATAGTTTCATTACTTAGGCCCAAAAAACTCGCAATAGTCTGCCTAGGCATACTTAAATTAAAGTGGGTATGCGAGTAACCTAATGCGCCATATCGTTTCGATAACATCAATAAAAAAGTCGCTACTTTGATTTTGGCTGAATTATTGCTGAGTAGAAACATTTGCTCATGATTAGTGGTAATCTCTTTACTTAATATCCGTGTTAACTGATATTGCAAATTAGGAATTTTTGCACATAACTCATTTAATCGGGTCAGCGGTAATTCACAAACTGAACTGGTTTCTAGTGCATCTACTGAGAAAGTAAAGTTCCCATCGAATAAAGCATCCAAGCCAATTAATTCACCGGGTAGATAAAAGCCCAGCGTTTGTTCTGTACCGTCAGCAGACATCACAAAACGTCTAAAAGAACCTGATTTAACGGCAAATAAACTAAGGCAGGCTTCATTTTGGGTAAATAATGATTCACCCAAACCTAAAGGTCGTTTGTTTTTGATGATGATTTCTAAGGTTTCTACTTCATCAATTTGCAAACCAAACGGTAGGCATAAATCAGAGAGTCGGCAGGTTAAACAGGAGGTATTGGGAGGATTGGGTGTCATCGTTATTCATCTCTAGGCTGATGTTTAATAGCGCTTGCAGCGAATCGTGCCAACATTAAATCGAAGGCTATTTTTATCTTGGCAATATAAGAATTTTTATAAGCGTAGAGCTCAGTTTTTTCATCATGTACGCGCATGGTTGCATTCATTTCAAAAATGAGAACCTTTCCTTCGTGGCTGATGGCGCAATCAATGCCACAAAAATCTAGACCTATCGTAGTTGCCGCAGTTTGCAAAGCGATCAGTTGTACCTCGTTAAAAACCTGTTGTGGAGCGTTAAGAAAGCGCTGTTCTTCTTCACGCATCCAAGCTTGATTAGCCATATCTGTGCGAAAGTGATGTACCATCCATTCATTATGTATGGCCAGATGATAGGGAAGTAATTCATTATTAACACTGATGAATCGGTATTTTCTAAAGTAACCGTCAATTGAGCGATAATTGATATATTGCGTTAAATAGTAATAGGCGTCAGGACGTAAGCTGACAAAATCAATTAAGCTGTGCCAATCATCACATTTAATAAAATCATCGCCGCCATGGCAACCTGCAAGCCTAACCAATACGGGAAGTGAATAAGCGGTTAGCTGTTGAGCGGTTGCTAATGAAATAAGTGCTAAGCCTTGAAAGCGTAAAGTCTTGGGGATATGTAGTTGGGGAATAGGCGCTAAGCGTTCGGCTACTGTTGCTCTATCGGTTGCCATGACTAAGCGAGGATGATTAACAGTCGGGCGCTTAAGTCGTTCTACCAAATCCAGCGCTAAGGGCAGTACGTGTTGGCCACTATCTGCATCGGTAATTAAATTAAGCACTACATCAGCATGAGTGCTTAAAAAACCAACATCAACGTTAGCATCAGGGATTAAGCAATAGAGATGTCTATCATAGGCTGCTAGGCTAGTTAAATAATCGATAGGTGTGCTAGTTGCAACGGGACTATCGAGTAAGAGTGCCGAAAAATCAGCCCGTGCTTGTTTGGCGGGACTAGTATCTAAAGGTCTTAGGCTTTGTGCTAGGCGTAGCATGGTCCATGCTTTAGTTTCTTGATGGCACTGCATCAATAAATTGCTTAAGGTTAAATAGGCATCGGCATGAGGCTCTATAGCAATAGAGCGTTCTAAATAGTCAATGGCATCAGTCTGTTTAATACCGAGTTGCTCAAATAAACGCCCTAAGTTTCGCAGTGCAAGCACTGAGTTCGGATTGCTTTCTAGTACTCGTAGGTAGCAGGCTTCAGCTTTAGACCATTGTTGTTGATAGGTCAGTAGTATGGCTAAATTAAGCCATGCTTCATGATATTCAGGTTCTAATTCTAAAGCACTGCGATAACTGTCAAGGGCATCATGATGCCTATTCATAAGACACAGCAACTGCCCTAAATGGTTATGCGCTTGTGCTAGTGTAGAGTTAAGCGCTAATGCTTGTAAATAACTGGCTTTGGCTTCTTCAAAGCGCCATAAGCTGACTAGACACATGCCTAAATAAAGATGCGCCTCAGCGTCATTGGCTGCCAATGCTACGGCTTTTTGTAACGATGCTAAGGCTGCTGTATTACAGCCCATTTGATGAAGTACTTTACCTAAGTTTAGCCAGGCATGGCCGTTTAAGGGATCATTAACGGTTAATGATTCGGCTACCTTTTTCGCGGCTAAGTAGCGTGCTTCTTCACCTAAGTTCGCTATTGGATTTATAGCTTGAAGATATGGGCTAACCTGATCATCGGGTAAAAGAGTCATGGTTATGGATTAGTTTAGGTAAGAGGTTGCCAGTATTAGCTGACACAGTCTAGCAGATAAATATTTTTTAGGGTGTTGCGTGTGATTAAGTTGGCTTAAATTAAGCTGCGGTTGTTGATGGGCGCTGTTTTACTGACATTATTCATTGCTTTGAGCGCAAGCGCTAAGCTGGACTCTTGACTGAGGAGATGTGAGCTACTATAGTTTCGGCTACGCACTTAAGACGGGGCAGTGTAAATATATCGTTCCCACGGCTCTGCGTTATTGCCATTAAGTTAAGGAATAAGGTATTAATAATCATTATGTTGTGAATTTTAAAAATCCCCCTCAGTCCCCCTCTACAAAGGGGGAGGCTCTTTTTCTTACAAGTTCAGCGAAGAAAGCGAAGAAGATACTAATCCCCCCCCCTTTGTAGAGGGGGTTAGGGGGGGTTGTCAACATAAGTATTTGCTTTATAATAGTTTTTTCTTAACTTAATGGCAGTGATGCCGGAGCGTGTGAACGATAAAAAGCTTTCACTACCGTTTTGTCCCGTCTAAAGTTAATAGCCGTTTCCAAGTACATTAAAGAGTTCAATTTTTTTCAGCTATAGCTAATCTTGAGGATAGTGTATGTTTTTAGATAATCTATTAGGTATCATCAGCTTCGTTTTCATTGTTTTAGCCTTTATGTCATTGAGGATAGTCAAAGAATACGATCGTGGCGTTATTTTCTTTCTAGGTAAATTAACGGGGGTTCGTGGCCCTGGGTTAATTATTCTTATTCCGTTTTTTGAACAAATGACCACGGTGACGTTGCGCACCATCACCATGAATATTCCTTCACAGAAGATTATTACTAAAGATAATGTCTCTATTGATATTGCGGCGGTGGCTTATTATAAAATTATAGATCCTCAAAAATCAGTTATCGCTATTGAAGATATTACCAGTGCCGTTAATCAAATTAGCCAAACCACCGTGCGTAATGTCGTGGGGCAGTTTTCTTTAGATCAATTACTGTCGCAGACCAGTGCTATTAATCTACAAATTAAAAATGTGATTGATGGCCATACCGAACCTTGGGGTGCTGAGGTAACGGCTGTTGAAATCAAAGATATTACCTTGCCCGATAATATGCAGCGTGCGATGGCTAAAGAGGCCGAAGCTGAGCGCGAACGTCGAGCAAAGATTGTGGCAGCAGAAGGTGAATTTCAGGCGGCGGTAAAGTTGGGTGAAGCGGCTGATATTATCGCGTTGCATCCTGTTGCCTTACAACTTCGTACATTACAGACCATGGCTGAAATAGCCACAGAGAAAAACTCCACCATTATTTTTCCTGCGCAGTTTATGACTACGGTGCAAGAAGCTATTTTAACCATAGGTAAAGATACAGCTAATAAATAATATTATGGTCTAGTTGGAAATAACTTGTTTCTACATGTTAACGCTCGTTTTTTATAATAGTTGTTATCGGAGAAGTTTGTTTGTTTATTAGGCAAGATGAACCTGTGGCTATAAATTGTTAGATTATTAAGTAACTTAGCAAGAATTGTCGATGATATTCAGAATGTCATTTATGGCGAACTTAAGTATTTCTGACATTAAAACAGCACTTAGCTAAATGAAGAAAACCCGTTTTTATTAATGCCCGTTAAGTTGGCATTTACTAAAACGGGTGTATTGACTTGCGTCATTTGTATATACTATGCGACTTTAGCGAGATCGCTCTGGACACAAGTTGCCAGATACGCTTAGCAAAGAGAGTTTATACGCGGTCAAAGTGACTGAATTAATTAACTTCGTACAACACTTTTTTAGGCCATGCACAACCCGTCCCAACAGGATTACTCATGAACAACAGCTTAATGTCAGAAATTACCGGCCAAAATGATATCGATCCGGCCGAAACTAAAGAGTGGATAGAAGCACTGCAATCGGTACTAGAACAAGATGGCAGTGAACGCGCTCACTTTTTGATTGAACAGCTAGTTGCAGCAACGCGGCATTCAGGATTCGACATCCCTTTTAGTGCCAATACCGCCTACCTTAATACCATTCCCGTTTCTAGGCAGGCTCAATTTCCAGGTGATGCAACGATAGAACAAAAGATCCGTTCTTATGTGCGCTGGAATGCCATGATGATGGTATTAAGGGCGAACAAGCATACCAACGTAGGCGGACATATCGCTAGTTTTGCTTCTGCCGCAACACTTTACGATGTGGGTTACAACCATTTTTGGCATGCAGCTTCAGAACAACATGCCGGTGATTTGATTTTTACTCAAGGTCATTTAACCCCAGGCGATTATGCTCGCGCATTCTTATTAGGTCGATTGTCGCAAGAGCAAATGGATAGTTTTCGTCAAGAAGTCGATGGTAATGGCTTGTCTTCTTATCCACATCCTTGGTTGATGCCTGACTTCTGGCAGTTCCCGACTGTTTCTATGGGACTAGGGCCGATTATGGCTATTTACCAAGCCCGTTTTATGCGTTATTTGCAAGATCGTGGCTTTGCCGATACCTCTAATCGTAAGGTTTGGAGCTTTTTAGGCGATGGTGAAACTGATGAGCCTGAATCTTTAGGGGCCATTGGTATGGCTGGCCGTGAGAAACTGGATAATCTTATCTTTGTTATCAATTGCAACTTGCAGCGTTTAGATGGTCCTGTACGTGGCAATGGAAAAATCATTCAAGAATTAGAAAGTGAGTTTCGTGGTGCGGGTTGGAATGTTATTAAACTGGTTTGGGGGCAACGTTGGGATGCCTTATTTGCACGCGATAAAAATGGCGTCTTAGCAGCACGGATGCTGGCCTGTGTTGATGGCGACTTCCAAACCTTTAAAGCTAAAGATGGCGCTTATGTTCGTGAACATTTCTTTAATTCACCAGAATTAAAGGCGATGGTGGCTGATTGGTCTGATCGCGATATTTGGGAATTAAATCGTGGTGGCCATGATCCCGCTAAAACGTATGCCGCATTTCATGCCGCCGTTAATCATAAGGGTCAACCTACTGTTATTTTAGCTAAAACCATTAAAGGTTATGGCATGGGCGCGTCTGGCGAAGCTCAGAATATTTCTCATCAGCAGAAAAAAATGAGTGAAATTTCGTTAACTCATTTTAGAGATCGTTACGAATTGCCTGTTAGCGATGAAGAAATGCACAAACTTCCTTATTTGACTTTTCCTGAAGGCTCAAAAGAATTGGTCTATATGCAGCAACGACGTGCTGAATTGGGTGGGAATTTACCCTCCAGGAGAGCAAAGTCGTATGCCTTGGATGTGCCTGTATTAAGCGATTTTAAATCATTGTTAGAAGCCACCCGTGAAGGTCGGGAAATTTCTACTACGATGGCTTTTGTTAACCTACTTAATATTCTGGTTAAAGATAAAAATATCGGTAAACGTATTGTGCCAATAGTGCCTGATGAATCAAGAACTTTCGGCATGGAAGGTATGTTTAGACAGCTAGGTATTTGGTCACAAGTGGGCCAATTATACACGCCTCAAGATGCTGACCAACTGATGTTCTATAAAGAAGATAAGCATGGTCAAGTGCTACAAGAAGGTATCAATGAAGCCGGTGGCTTATGTGATTGGATTGCTGCGGGTACGGCTTATTCCACTCATAATGTGCCCATGATTCCATTCTTTATTTATTATTCCATGTTTGGTTTCCAACGCGTTGGCGATTTGATTTGGGCTGCGGCTGATCAACGTACTCGTGGTTTTTTGATGGGCGGGACTGCGGGAAGAACTACGTTAAATGGTGAAGGTCTGCAACACGAAGATGGTCATAGTCATTTAATGTCGGCTACCGTTCCTAATTGCGTCTCTTATGATCCAACCTATTCTTACGAAGTCGCGGTTATCATTCAAGACGGTTTACGTCGTATGTATGTCGATCAAGAAGATATTTTCTATTACATCACCGTCATGAATGAGAACTACAGCCATCCAGCTATGCCCAAGGGCATAGAGCTCGATATACTTAAAGGTATGTATAGTTTTCGTGCCGGCGCGAAAAGTAAAGCGCCAAGAGTTCAGTTATTAGGTTCTGGCACTATCTTTCGTGAAGTGGAGTTTGCAGCAGAATTGCTTAAAAACGATTGGGGTGTTGAGGCTGACTTATGGAGTTGCCCTAGCTTTACAGAGTTGGCGCGTGATGGTCAAAGCTGTGAACGTTGGAATCGTTTGCATCCAACTGAGCCTGCAAAACAATCTCATGTTGCCAGTTGCTTAGCTAAAGCGGTGGGGCCGGTTATTGCCGCTACTGATTATACACGTGCTTTTGCTGAACAAATTCGTAGTCTGATCACTGCACCTTATACGGTATTAGGTACTGATGGCTTTGGTCGTTCAGATACCCGTGAAAACTTAAGACGCTTTTTTGAAGTAAATCGTTACCATGTCACTATTGCTGCACTGAAAAGTCTAGCTGATTTAGGTCAATTTGATCCGGCTAAAGTAGACGTTGCTATTGCTAAATATGGCATATCTCCTGATGCTAAAGCACCTTGGCTCATTTAACGTAAGGAACACCCATGACTGTTTTAATAGAAATTAAAGTTCCTGATGTTGGTAATGTCGCTGAAATCGATGTTGTTGAAGTACTAATCCAAGCGGGTGATGTGGTGGTGTTGGAGCAAACACTGGCCACCTTAGAAACGGACAAGGCGAGTATGGATCTGCCTTCTAGTGTTTCTGGTACTATCCAGCAAGTTTATATCAAACCCGGTGATAAAGTATCTGAAGGTTCTTTAATTGCAACGGTGCTCGCTAGTACTGATCAAGTGATTGCACCTGAAGTCCCAGAGGCTGTGGTTATTGCGGTTGAAGTCCCCGTCGTAAATAAGCTGCCTGATCCTGTCAATCCGCCTGCTAAAGCGGTTGCAGAACTTGCGATTATTGAATCAGATTCTAGCTTACGAAAAGCCCATGCCTCACCTTCGGTTCGGCTATTTGCGCGTGAATTGGGTGTTGATATCTCTAAAATTAAAACAGGGAGTGGCCGTAAAGCTAGAATTTTAAAAGAAGATATACAAAAGTTTGTCAAAAAAGTAATGGCCGAAGGAGTGGTTGCTACGGGTGCGGGCATTCCGAGTATACCGGCTGTTGACTTTACACCTTATGGCGAAACCGAAATACTTAAACTCAGTAAAATTAAACGTCTAACTGGGCAAAACCTGAGTAGGGTCTGGTTAAACTTACCGATGGTAACGTACCACGACGAGGCTGATATTACTGATTTAGAAGCTTTCCGTAATAGTCTTAATGCTGAAAAAGCTAAAGGCGAGGTAAAAATTACAGGGTTGATGTTCATCATTAAGGCATTAGTCGCTGCCATGCAGCAGTTTCCTAGTTTTAATGCCTCATTGTCTGCAGATGGCGAAAATTTAATTTTAAAGAAATACTTCAATATCGGTATTGCTGTTGATACACCGAATGGTTTAGTGGTGCCTGTTTTACGTAATGCTAATACCAAGAGTATTAATGAGTTGGCGCTGGAATTAGCGGAAAAGAGCGAAAAATCACGTCTCGGTAAATTAATGCCTGCTGATATGCAAGGTGGCTGTTTAACGATTTCTAGTCTAGGTGGTATTGGTGGTATGGCGTTTACACCGATAGTCAATGCGCCTGAAGTTGCGATATTGGGTGTTACTCGAGCCAAGATGCAGCCAGTTTGGAATGGCAAAGAATTTGTACCACGATTAATGCTGCCCTTAGATTTAACGTATGACCATCGGGTCATTGATGGTGCTGAAGGCGCAAAATTTATGGCGCTTTTAAAGCAAAATTTAAGTGATATTCGCCGTTTGTTACTTTAACAGGAACGATTAATATGAATGAAGCAGTTTTACACGCGGAAGTATTGGTATTAGGTGGCGGACCTGGCGGCTATAGCGCTGCATTTCGTGCTGCTGACCTAGGTAAGCAAGTCATCTTAATTGAACGATTCCCTGTGTTGGGGGGCGTTTGTCTTAATGTCGGTTGTATTCCTTCTAAAGCCTTGCTACATGCTGCGCAAATCATTCATGAAGCAGAGACTGCAATACGCCCGCTCTTTGATGAGAAAAAAGTTGTGCTGCAACTGCATCTGGATATTGCGCAAGATCTGATGATTAACGCAGACCAAAAATCACTTACCAATGCCCTCATTGCAATTTTAGAAAATGCCTTACAAATCTCCACAGAAAAACAAACGGTGAATTTGGATGCCAAGCGTGAGGGCAAGAATCTACTGATTCATATCGCCGACCAAGGCCCTGGGATTGCAGCAGAAATGCTGACCTCCCTGTTTGAGCCCTTCGCTAGCACCCATGCCAATGGAACCGGCCTTGGCTTATCGATTGCCAAGAATGCGATTGAGTCCCACCGCGGAAGCATTACCGCCAATAGCTCCAAGACTGGCGCTAGTTTTGTGATCACGCTTCCTTGTATTAGCTCTCAATGATTCGATCTGAATAAAGTAAATAAAAATGGATGACTCTGTAGATCAAAATAAACCCTTTCCAGTGATTCTGGTTGAAGACGATGATGATTTGCGCGAAGCAATTGGGATTACTTTGCGCATGAAGAAAATTGATTTTGTAACGCATCAAAAAGCAGAAACCGTTTTGCCATTGCTGCAACCAGGCATGCGGACTATTTTGATTTCTGACTATCGCTTGCCGGGCATGACGGGTTTGGATTTATTAAAAGCAGCTCAAAAATTAGCGCCTGATTTACCAGTGGTAATCATGACTGCTTTTGCTGATACCAAGCTTGCAGTAGAGGCATTAAAGGCTGGTGCAAGAGATTTTTTGATCAAGCCTTTTGTACCAGACCAGCTGATTGAA
>Ga0214187_1000522_pt1 | contig 9638 bp, 10 predicted proteins | sample TroBogEpilimnion_4_FD_153025 | JGI IMG/M metagenome (GOLD analysis project Ga0214187, IMG submission 153025) | Freshwater microbial communities from Trout Bog Lake, WI - 24JUN2008 epilimnion | ecosystem: Environmental > Aquatic > Freshwater > Lake > Epilimnion/Euphotic zone | place: Trout Bog...
GCTGTTGGGTCTGTAGAGTCGAGGACAATAAAAAGCCAACAAAAATCACCAGCAATGAACAACCCAGTATCAATAAGCGGCCATCACGCAAGGTAGAAAAAAATTCTTTGTGGACAATAGCGCCTATCATGCCAAGCCTCGGGCATGAGCCAGATATTTGTGTTCTAACTCATCATGTTGCACAGTTTTCGCATCAAATTCTTCGACTAAGCGACCTTGCTTCATGATGCCGATACGATCAGCCACTTGTTTAGCATTAAATAAATCATGGGTGGCCATTAATACCGCCATACCTAAATCGGCTGCAGCCCTGATGCGTCCGGCAAAATCATTAGCCGCACTGGGATCGAGTCCTGAGGTGGGTTCATCTAACAACATAGCTTTAGCATTTTTGGCCGTGGCAATCGCCAACCCCACTTTTTGGCGCATGCCTTTGGAATAACTGCCTACACGTTTAACGTGGGCATCTGCTTGCAAACCACTATCAGTTAATAACTGCCGAGCTAACTCAGTGCTAATATTAATGTCTGCCAAGGTGCAGAAAAACGTTAAGTTTTCTACGCCAGTCATCAATTCATATAAGGCCACGTTTTCGGGTAGATAAGCAATCTTGGCACGGACTATGGCTGAATGCTCATGAGCTGAAAGCCCTTCAATCAACACTTCACCACTCGTCGGTCGGTTAAAGGTTAAAAAGGTACTAATCGTCGTGCTTTTGCCTGCGCCATTACCGCCTAATAACGCATAAACACAGCCTTTAGGTACACTAAGATTTAAGGTGTCGATGGCGAGATGTTGTTTGTAATGAACGATTAAGTTTTTTGCTTCGAGTACAGGAACTTGGTTGGTCATGGGCGGGGTCATCCATATAAGCAGAGTGTCGTAAAACGCAGATTTTTTAAAGATCGCATTTAAGGCTGGGGTATATTTTGTCGGCAAAGCTTATTACAGAAGCTCTAGGAAGGTAAAGTATTAATTAATATAGACTAAAACAAAGTCCTTGCTCTTTTCAGCTTTGCTTAATGCGCTAATAAGTCATATCACCTACTGTTTTGTTAAAAGTAAGTGATATGACCTATTTTTAAAAAGAAGCTCTCGTAACTTAATGAAATCTAGTGATATTTATATGGCATAGGTATTGCTTTATAGAATGGCGATATCTTCGCGGACTAACGGCTCTTAGCGCAAGACAGTGCTTTCAGTTACCGCAAGCTAAGAGGTCTGTTTGGAGCAAAACAGCTTTAGCTGTTTTACAAAGCAATAGCTGAAGTTGCGTAGGTTGGGCTAACGGCTCTATCGTTAACCCAACATTAATGCCTGCCATAACCACGCCCCCGATTGAGCGGAAGGTTAGACTTGAACTTCAACGAAGGAGCTTGCAGAATGAGGCGTTGGAATATATTGTCCTTCTTCTTTAAGCCCTTCAATATGAAATTCGATGGCCTCTTGAATAAGTTGCAGAACCTCTTGAGATGATTCGCCTACGGCTATGCAGCCAGGGAGATCAGGCACATAGGCACCAAAGCTAGTTGGACCTTCTTCAATAACAACCAAATAACGCATATAAACCTCTACTACTTAAGTCCAGCTTGTTTCAGAACGTTGAAAAGTGTTCCGTGTGGGACATCTACGCTGGGTTTTCCAGCAACAGTAACCGTACCGGATTTGATGGGATGGTGAAATTGGCGATGACTTCCTTTTTGCCGGACTTGCTGCTGAAGCACCCGAAGGTGTAACCGATTTTAGTCCCGTGGGTTGGGTTGCGTCTTTTTGCAACCCACACTACTTGGTATTAATGTTGGGTTAACGATAAGGCCGTTAGCCCAAGCTACGCGACTTTTCTTTAACATAGTCTATTCAAAGAAAAATAGATATCATAACGATTCAACATCATTCACATACAGAGATATTACATGCAAAAGAAAAGACCTATCTTAAAACAACTGGCACTATTATTGTCGTGGCTGCCTTTTGCCGCAGCTGTTCATGCAGACGCTTTAACTGTTGGTCAGCCAGCACCACTATTCCAATTGAAAGCTCAAGATGGCACTGAGTTTAATTTGGCTGCTCGCAAAGACATAGGCTGGACGGTACTGTATTTTTATCCAAAAGCTGGAACGCCTGGCTGTACAAAACAGGCCTGTGCCTTTCGCGACGCAATACAGGTTATTCGAAATAATAATGCAGACGTTTATGGCATTAGTACCGATGAGGTAAAAGAATTACTGAAATTTCATCAGGAACATAAGCTCACCTTTAATTTATTATCTGATCCAGATGCTAAGGTGACTGATGCTTACGGTGTAAAAATGCCCGTTATAAAAATGGCAAAACGATGGACCTTTATTATTGATCCCTCTTTAATCATAAGACAGATTGATGACGATGTAGACCCTGCTTTAGATGCTCAGAAAGTTGCAGAGCAATTAAAAAAGCTACAAGCCCTTTAATAGATTGATGCTCTAATGCCTCACATTCCAAAAATAGCCGCGAGACCAATTTATCTAACTTACTAATATAGCTAAGACACACTTACTTGTCGTTGTTTTGTTAAAAAGTGTGGCATATGCCACACTCAATACGTTATATAACCTAGTCTAATTAATTTAGGGTTTTAGTGACAGGCTGTAGGCCTTTAATATCAAGGGAATCTTAAGTTGGCACTCTTTGTGCTTTATATATTGTCGAGTACCTATGTATTTTTTCCCAATGCTTAGGCTTTAATGATAATTAGACAGAGAGACTGTATGAATCAAATTAAACCTCCTTTTCCGCTCAAGCCTTGCAGTGCATTGATTTGCCTGCTAATGCTTGCAGCGCCATTAGCCATGGCTGATACCGAAACTACGCCTGCCTCTAGCGCAGATAAAGCAGCGACCAGCAAAAAAGCAGATAGCAGTGTAAGCACTAAAGCAAAAAAGACTACCAGCACAGCCAAAGCCGATGCTGACCAAGTGTTGCCTACGGTTAATGTTAAGGGAGAAGTCGATACCGCTATAAAACCTAAAATCAAAACAGAACAAGAAAAGTTTAAACTACCTAACACTACCGCCAGCGTAACGGCAAAAGACCTAGAAGCTAATGTAAATATGCTAACGGTAGAAGATTCGGTTAAATATTTACCTAGCTTAACAGTACGTAAACGTTATATTGGCGACACTAATGAGCCATTAGCGACCCGAACCACGAATATGGGTCAAAGTGCTAGAACTATGATTTATGCCGATGGCATTTTGCTATCAAGCTACCTCGGTAATAATAATAATAACACTGGCTCACCTCGCTGGAACACGGTATCGCCTAGCGAAATTGAAAGAGCTGATTTTTTATATGGTCCGTTTTCAGCCGCCTATGCTGGTAACTCTATGGGCGGTGTACTTAATTTAACCACTAAAATGCCAACTAAATTTGAATTTGGTGCCGATACCCAAGGCAGCTTCTCAAATTATGATATTTATAATGACAAAGGTACGGCCTATAGCCAAAAGTATTCAACCTTTGTAGGCAATAAATATAAAGATTTTTCTTTTCGTTTTGATTACAGTCATCTACTCAGCGATGGTCAACCTATAGGCTTTGGCCAGATTATCCCAGGCTCAACTACAACAACAACTGGAGGAGTAGCTGTCAATGGCGCGGTTAAAGCGGTTAATCCTTATGGAGTTCCTTTATATAATATTGGCGCAAGCAACATAAATCGCACTGAACAAGATAATTTTAAATGGAAATTAGCTTATGATATTACTCCGACGATACGTGCCGCTTATACTTTGGGAATGTGGCAAAATGGTGCAACCACAGGAGCTTCTAGCTTTCTAACCAATGCTGGCACTGGCGCCTCAGTTGCCGGTGGTACGGTAATTCTTGGCGGTAAATCTTATGCTTTAGGGTCAGCTTTTGCTCCGCAACTTGTTGATCAAACGACTTGGTCTCATGGCATGAGCGTTAAATCAGATACTGGCGGTAAATTCGATTGGGAGCTCAACGGCAGCTTGGTAGAGCTAGGCACAGATACTGTTCGCGCATCCACACTGGATCCTAATATTGCGGCTACATCTATTGGTGGAGGGGCAGGTCGCACCACAGTACTTACTGGCTCGAACTGGAATACAGCCGATGCCAAAGGTATTTGGCGTCCAGGTAACTTCTATGGTAACCACGAAGTCAGTTTTGGTTTTCATAATGACTCTTATCAATTAGTTAATCCAACATATAACACCACTACCTGGCAAACAGGCAGTAATGGTAGTGTTTATTCTGACTCAGAAGGTAAAACTCGCACCCAAGCCTACTGGACGCAAGACTCTTGGGATTTTGCCAAAAAATGGAATCTTACTGCCGGCGGCCGTTTAGAGGACTGGAATGCCTTTGATGGATTGAATTCATCTATTACCACCGGCACTACCATGGCAACTATTCACCAAGCAGATAAAAATGCAGTTAACTTTTCTCCTAAAGCTAAGTTAACATGGACGCCCTTAGACACAGTGCGCCTTGGAGCATCGTTAGGACAATCTTATCGTTATGCAACCGCTGCTGAGTTATTCCAAACTTCAACTATTGGCTCAGGCGCATCTGCAATAGCCGTTAACGGCAATCCCAATCTAAAAGCTGAAAATGCATTGTCTTCAGAATTATCTGCTGAATACTTCTTACCTAAAGCCAATGTAAGACTGAGCTTTTTTCAAGAGCGTGTTAAAAATGCTATTTTTACTTCAACGTATGGCATGGTCAACAATAACTTAAATGTGGCGATACCAACCTCAATTACTACTAATGTAGGCGAAACGGATACCTATGGTCTTGAGTTAGCCGGTAATGCTAAAGATGTTTTTATTGATAAATTAAATTTTAATGCTAGTGGCACTTGGGTGGATTCTACTATTAACCAAAACTCTGCTGTTGATTTAGCGGCGGCAGCAGCAGCTATCTCTGCTACAAATCCTAATTCACGAGCTCCTTCAACGGGCAAGATAAATCCTAAAATTCCTACCTGGAGATCAACCTTTACGCTGAGTTATACTCCTGTTAAGAATTTAACGACCTCTGTTAGTGGTCGTTATAGTAGTGCGGTATTTAGTTCGCTTAATAACACGGATCCTAATAACTTTACTTATCAGGGTATTAGTTCATATTTTGTAGTTGACACCAAAGTTAATTACGCATTAACCAAGCAATGGTCGGTCAATGCGGGTATCGACAATATTAATAACCAAAACTACTGGATATATCATCCTATGCAACAAAGAACTTATACTGCACAAATTAAGTTCGTATTCTAAGCTGCAATAGCTTAAGTGGCTGCGTTTACGTAGCCATTCAAGCTAGCCTTTAATCATGCGACTTATAATGAGTCCATTGACCAACTTCCCTCTGTTGCTGCTTTACTAATTTAAAGCTGCAACAGCTTTCTCTCGTAGCGGGCTCTGGCGATATCTTCAAAGGTATCGCTTTTTTTTGTCCTAAATAACGCCCACTCTTATAAGCTCTAAGCACAGTGCTAAAAAATTACCGTCTGGATAACTTTTCGGTCTAGCATTTAATAGAGTTTTTGACTGCCTTGGATCGTGACGTTGAAATTTTAATTCGACCACGGGCAAACAACACCTAGGCCGGACATATCTCTGTGCTGGCTGTGCAATAAATATTTAATAGTCAGGTAGAGTGGCCAATGTTTTTTTGCCCACCACTTTTATCGACAAAAGTTGGGTAAACGATAAAGCTGTTTGTTCACCCTTGGCTTAGTTCGGAACACCTAACAGATCGAGTTCCGCTTCAGTTTTTTCTATAATACTAAAAAATAGATGGCAGGCTTGTTGAGCGGCAAAAAGGCTTTCTAGAAATAGCTGGGCGTCATACATGTATTCATGTACGAGCATGTTTCTTAATTTACGAGCAGCCATAAAGGTATCTACACTGCTTAAAATACCCATTCTTTCAGCGAAAACCAAGGTGTCCAATAAGGTCTTTGTATTTTCACCCACTAGTGCTGCAAATCGGGGTAATAGTTTTTCTCCTAAATGATCTTGAAGCCTACCGAAACGACTTACAAAAGCCTCAACTTTTTCTGAGACTTCTGGCTGCGTATCTAGGGACTTAACCCATTCCAGATCTATAGGCGCACTAAATAAAGTACTTTCACTATATTGTAAATGTTTTGCCTCTTTATGAGCCAAGTCTAGTGTAAGCCTAACAGTTTGCGTGTGTTCTGGAAGATATCTCAAACTCATAATTGAATTCCCGTTTGCTTAGCAATTTGCAATATCGGGGTATCGGCTGTTGTAGGATCTTTTAACAAAATATCAATTTTTCTATCACCCAATTTACGTATTAATGCGGCATAAAGACTGCCAATTAAACTAACGCGATTATCAAGAATGTGCTCAGTTTCAAATAATAAATCAATATCTCCACCCTTTTTTGCGTCATCAACACGAGAACCAAACAGAATAACTCGCGAATCTGCGCCTAGCACAGAATAAGCTGTTTGTTTAATGGTTTGAATTTGCTCGGAAGTAAGTCGCATAATAACTCACCGTTCGCTAAATTTTTTCAAGGTTCGTAAAATTGTGGCAGAATATTTTTATTTGCCGCCATGGAAACACCAATACACATAACAAGAACCGAACGGGTAGACGATATTCCCCTGCTATTAGCGCAGATGGACAAGATGAATATAGCTACGTTACTAAACAAGCACTTTCCGATGCACGGTAACTGGCGAGGGCTAAGCTTTGGAGAAACAGTAGTCGTGTGGCTGGCTTATATTTTGAGCGAAGGCGATCATCGCTTGAACTCTGTACAAGGTTGGGCAGCCGGCATATTGATGACGCTAAGCATCTGCCTGAAGGCAGTTAGCTTGCGCGAGTTAGATTTTAGTGATGATCGTCTGGCTATTATTTTATACAGTCTGGGGCAGGATGCGGCTTGGGAAGCTTACGAACTCGATCAGGCTGGTGTATTAATTCGAGTATATGACTTGAAGCCCCATCGGATACGTATCGATAGTACGACAGTAAAAAGCTATGTCAGCGTAACCGAAGACGGCTTGTTCCAGTTGGGCCACAGTAAAGAACACCGTTCTGACTTACCGCAGTTAAAGATCAATCAGTCGGTGCTGGATCCGATGGGAATTCCCTTAACAACCACTATTGTTAGTGGTGAGCGTGCTGACGATCCGCTGTATATTCCGGAAATACGCAAAGTTCAGGCGTGTATCCAGAAGCATGGTGTCACCTACGTCGGGGATTGTAAAATGGCGGCGCTTGACACGCGCTGTTACATTGCGGCGCAACAAGATTATTACCTGTGTCCGTTACCAGCAGTACAGATGCCGAAAGGCGGGTTGCACGCTTTACTTGAACCGGTGTGGACGGGAAAACAGTCATTAGTGCCGGTATACCGCCCGCTCGAAAATGAAACTGACCAACCGGAACACATTGCTGATGGCTTCTGTTACACGGTTACGCTCAAGGCCGACTGTGACGGTAAAGCTATTAAGTGGCAAGAGCAGCGACTGGTCGTTCATTCTTTAAAGCAGGCGATGGCTCAAGAAAAAGCACTGGCTGCTCGCCTAGAAAAAGCTGAACAGGCCATAGCCGAGCTTAACCTGCGCGGACGTGGACGAAAATGCATGGCTGAGAACGAACTGTCTGCCAAAGTGAATGCTATTTTGGAACGATATGGCGTAGTTGAGTTGTTGAGTGTCGAAACGACGTCCGAAGCCAAAACGGTTCACAAGCGCGCCTATGGTCAACGCGCTGACGAGACTGTGACGATAACAACATTTACCGTACGCACATCACGCAACGTTACCGCTTATACGAACACCGTTCATAACCTAGGCTGGAAAGTATTTGTCTGCAACGACCTTGAGCTGAGTTTAACGGAAACGGTACTCGCCTATCGTGACGAATATATTATAGAGCGTGGATTTAACTGTTTTCGGGGCAAGATGCTGGGCATAACGCCATTGTTTCTCAGCTCAACAACCCGCATTAAAGGATTGATTCGCTTGCTGAGTATCGCTTTGCGGGTATTATGTTTGACTGAGTTTACGATACGTAAAGCCTTGCAGGAGCAGGATGCAAAGCTCGACAACATTTATGCCGGAAATCCTAAGCGGGCAACAGCCAAACCAACTACCGAAATGATGTTGCGAGCATTTTGCGGGCTTAATTTGATCATGATCCATGTCAATGGAACGAATTACTGCCATATGACCCCGCTCAATGCCATACAGCTGCGTATTTTAGCTTTGCTAGGCTTCCCGTTTAACCTTTATCAAGGCGGAGCTGGGAAATCTGATGAACTGGCCGTCTGAATGGGCGAACCGTGAGTAATAATTTAAATGTTTATAACTAACTGTCGAATCAATTAAATGAATGTTAGGTTTTTGAAGCTGTATAAAAGTGCAACAAAGTATAGCAATAAATTCTATTTTATAATTTTTAACTAACCCGAGTTCATGCTCAGAGATTTATAGCTAGCAACTTAAGCCAAGATAGCTTGAGCACAGACGAAAGGCACAGGACGCAAGATTAAGCTAGAACAGATATTAGAATAACTCTTCGCCCTTAACCTTTCGCCCTTTGTCTGCTCTTATTAGAGCCCTGTCTAAAAGTGAACGGCTAAGCTAAAATGCCTCGTCTTAAGTTGGTAGCCGAGATTTATAGCTTAAATAATTGATGGCCTTCAAACACGGTCAATATCGATATGCCATCTGCTTCGACGTGATAGACGATTCGATAGTGGTCTACAAAAACCTCTCGAATATCTGCTTGACCTAACTCAGGCACCACTCGGCCAATTAACGCCGAATTGGCGGCACTTCTTGCACGGTTTCTAAGTTTTTCCACCCATTGCTTGGCGTTTTTAGGATTGTTCCGCGCAATAAAGGTGTATATGTTAGCAAGGTCATCTGTGGATCGATCACTCCAGCGCAATTTACAACTTCGCAATTTTGCCTTCCAAGACCACATCCAGCATATCATCATCAATCACTCTGCCAGCTTGGACATCCTCTAAACCTTGTTGCACGGCGGATAGAAATCTGGATTGAGTATTTAAACGATCAAATTCGCTGGGCGATAGCACAACGGCTGCGGGTTTACCGTTCTGGGTAATAATAATGGATCGATTGCTACTGTTAATACTTTTTAACAGTGCGGAGGCCTGAATTTTGAACTGACCTAGTGGCAATATATCTTCGGAAATTTGTATTGTGGACATAATGAAAACTCATAACGGATCTGTATTAAGATCTGAATATAGGTTATTTAATTGTTAGGTGCAAGTATAAATTACACTTAACTAGCTAGTTTGGGCAACGTTTTTTTGCCCACCACATATCGACCAATGGTGGGTTAACGATAAAGTTGTTTACCCACACTACAAACTAAATCACCACTCATGATTTAGCAAACTGTCTTCGTAAGGCAAACAATAAGCCAAAAAAAGCCAGCGCTATAAGGGCTTGAATACCTGATAAGCGCCAGCAAGCTGCGTTATCTTGCTGGGCATTAAAGGCAAAGCTTGGTAGCGGTGCGGATTCATTAGCAGACCAAGGACTATTAGCCATAATGCTAGGCACAAAGCGTGCTCGCCATTGATCTTCAAAGTGATTCACCTGGGCTATA
>Ga0214187_1000528_pt1 | contig 9617 bp, 8 predicted proteins | sample TroBogEpilimnion_4_FD_153025 | JGI IMG/M metagenome (GOLD analysis project Ga0214187, IMG submission 153025) | Freshwater microbial communities from Trout Bog Lake, WI - 24JUN2008 epilimnion | ecosystem: Environmental > Aquatic > Freshwater > Lake > Epilimnion/Euphotic zone | place: Trout Bog...
ATGCGGCCCGCCTCGCCCGCCCCCATGAGCAAGCCGCCCACGTTGGTGCCCAATAAAATCGCCACAAAGGTGCCCATCTCCACCCAACCGTTGGCCAGCAACAATTGGTCCGCCGGCACATGCTGCGGCAAGATGGCGAACTTTAAAGGACCAAAGAACGCCGAGTGACAGCCCAATAAAAAAATCACCAACAACACCAATATCAATTGATGCGTGATGAGCGACAAAGCCCCCACCGCCATCAAGATAATTTCCAATAGTTTAATCAGGCGCATCAGGCGCGCCTTATCCCACTTATCGGCACATTCGCCCGCGCTTACCGAGAACAGCAAGAAAGGCAGAATGAATAAGGCCGCCACAAGGTTAATCAGTAAGGCAGGAGGCATCCCAAAAAAGGACTGGCCCTCAAAGGCGATTAAAATGATGAGGGCATTTTTGTAGAGGTTGTCGTTGAAGGCGCCGCAGAATTGGGTGAAGAACAGCGGGCCGAAGCGCCGCTGCAGTAACAGGTTCAATGGCAGACCACTCGGGCGTATTTGCGCTTTCCCACTTGCAACACTACGTTGGCCCCTGCGTGAAGCTTAAGCGCTTTGTCACTAACCCGCTCGCCATCTATGCGCACGCCGGCCGCCTCAATCATGCGCAGCGCTTCGGATGTACTGGCGCATAGGCCCGAGAGCTTTAACACCTGCGCGATGGGCAACCCCTCAGCCCCCGCTTCCAATGAACATTCCGGTAAATCTTCTGGTATGGCGTTGCCGCGAAAGCGCGCCTCAAAATCTTCCAAGGCCGCCACACTGGCCGCTTGGCCGTGAAAGCGCGTCACGATTTCCTGCGCCAGCGCCACCTTAATGTCACGGGGGTTGCGCCCCTCATTCACTTCCTTCTTCCACGCGCTCAAAGTGGTTAAGGACTCGAAGGAGAGCAGCTCCAAGTAGCGCCACATGAGTTCATCGGATATGGACATCAATTTGCCAAACTGTTCTGTGGGGGCCTCACTGATGCCGATGAAGTTGTTCATGGATTTCGACATCTTGTTGATGCCGTCCGTACCCTCTAAAAGCGGCATGGTCAGAATGCATTGAGGCGTCTGGCCATAATGCTTCTGCAATTCGCGCCCCATGAGCAGATTGAATTTCTGGTCCGTACCGCCCAATTCCAGGTCGGCTTTCAAGGCCACAGAATCATAGCCTTGCACCAAAGGATAGAGAAACTCGTGGATGGCGATGGGCTGCTCGGTCTTATAGCGTTTAGAGAAATCGTCGCGCTCCAGCATGCGCGCCACCGTATGGGTGGCCGCCAGCTTAATCATGCCCGCCGCACCCAATTGGTTCATCCAGGTGGAATTAAAGGCCACGGTGGTGCGTTGAGGATCCAGAATTTTGAATACTTGGGCGGTGTAGGTGGCGGCATTGGCCTCAATTTGTTCCGGCGTTAAAGGCGGGCGTGTGGCATTGCGCCCCGTGGGGTCGCCAATCAAGCCGGTAAAGTCGCCAATGAGGAACGTCACCTCATGGCCCAGATCTTGCATTGTTTTAAGCTTATTGATGAGCACCGTGTGACCCAAGTGCAGGTCAGGTGCGGTGGGGTCAAAACCCGCTTTTACGCGCAAGAGTTTGCCGGTTTTAAGACGAGAGATGAGTTCGGCTTCGGGCAAAATCTCTTCTGCGCCCCGTTTAATTTCGCTAAAGGTGCTCTCAAACGTCATTGTGTAGAGCTCCAAAAAATGCAATGGTTTTTGCTTACTACTTGATATTTCATGGGAATTTGTCTTGAGTCCTGGTTTCTGATAGAGTGTGCCTGATGAAAATGATCAAAATTTGTGCGCAAGCGCTTAATCGTTGGATTTTAACGCAAAAATCCACCGTTAAGGCTTCCGATTCCCGTCGCAACGGCATGGTGGCCACCCTGCTGATCCTGTCTTTTGGTGTGGCTACTGCTTTTGGCCTCACGCCGGGCACTTCTTTAAGCCCCATACCGGTAAGTGCTGTGATTGAAGACATTACCCGTGACAACCTCACTCCCGTGGAAACACCGGGCATCTATACCCAACAAGACTTGGTGCGCAGCGGCGACACCTTAGCCTCCTTGCTGTTTCGTATGGGTGTGGATGATCGCGCCGCGCTGGACTTTATGCGCACAAATGCCATCGCCAAAACCATTTTCCAACAAATGTCTCCGGGCAAACCCATTCGCGTACAGAAACGCGCCAATGGCGACCTCATCTCCTTACGTTTTCCTCAATCCGACAGCCACACCCTGGTGGTGGAGCGCTTGGGCGATCAGTTTCAAGCCGCTAGCGTGGCCGTGGGCAGCCTGCGCCGTGTGGTACAGGCCTCTGGCACCATTGAAAGCTCGCTCTTTGCCGCAGCCGATGCCGCTGGGTTGCCGGACAACGTAACCCATCAACTGAGCAAACTCTTTTCTACGGATATCGATTTTCACAACGACCTGCGCACGGGCGATACTTTCTCTGTGGTATACGAAGCCACCCAAGATGATTTCGACCAAGTGAAGCCCGGCAAAATCTTGGCTGCAGAGTTTGTGAACAAAGGCATTCCGGTGCGCCGGGTGTACTTTGATGGCCCTGAGGGAGGTGACTATTACACCGCTGATGGAGTTGGTTCTCGTACCGCCTTTTTACGCTCCCCCATTGAGTTCTCGCGCGTAAGTTCCGGCTTCATGGCCATGCGCCTGCACCCCATTCTCAACACCATGCGCGCCCATCAGGGTATTGATTTGGCCGCCCCCACGGGCACGCCCGTGGTATCGGTGGCCAATGCCACAGTGACCTTTGTGGGTTGGCGCAACGGCTACGGCAACGTGATTGAATTGCACCATGCCATGGGTATTGATACGGTGTACGGACATCTGTCGGCCTTTGCTGCGGGCCTGCACGCGGGCACCCATATCCACCAGGGCGACTTGATTGGTTATGTGGGGATGACCGGTTTGGCCACCGGTCCGCATTTGCATTACGAATTTAAGATCGCCGGCATTCAGCGCGACCCCCAAGGTCCTGAAGTGCCGCGCGTAGCGTCCACCAATTTAACAGGGCGCGCCAAGGCACAGTTTATGAGCGCCACCGCCCCCTACATCACGTCTTTGAATGCCATCCGCGGATTAGCGCTCGCCAAGTTTGAATAAGCCATGACGGACTGCTTTGTTGGCCTCATGTCCGGCACCAGCTTAGACGGCATTGATGCCGTAGTGGTGGACTTCTCCGAAAAAAAGCCCAAGGTTCTCTCTGAAGCATCGTTTCCCATGCCCCCACGTTTGCGTGTGGCGCTGCTGGACCTAAACGACCCCGATGGTAAAAACGAATTGGACCGTGCCGCGCGCGCCGGCGTAGAGTTGGCGCAGCATTACGCACGCATGGCGCGCGAAGCCATCGCCCGTTCAGGCTTAGGCCCTGGGCGAATCACCGCCATTGGTTGCCACGGTCAAACCGTACGCCACCACCCGGAACTGGGTTACACCATTCAACTGGGTAATGGCGCGTTATTGGCCGAGCTGTCGGGTATTACCGTGGTGACGGATTTTAGGTCGCGTGATATTGCAGCAGGCGGGCAAGGGGCGCCCTTGGTGCCCGCTTTTCACGATGCGGTGTTTCGCAGCGAGACCATCCCGCGCATGATTCTCAATTTGGGCGGTTTCTCTAACCTCACGCTGTTGCTGCCCGGACGCGAAACCGGGGGTTATGATTGTGGGCCCGCCAATGTGTTGCTGGATGGTTGGATTGAACGCCACCGTGGACTGTCTTTTGATGCGGATGGAGCTTGGGCGCGCAGCGGTGCGGTGTCGCAACCGCTCCTAAAAGCGTTACTGGCTCACCCCCACTTTAAACGCTCAGCACCGAAGAGTACCGGGCGCGATGAGTTTCATTTGCGTTGGTTGGATGCCTTGCCTGAGGTAAAGGGGCTAAAACCCGAAGACGTGCAGGCCACCTTAGCGGAACTGAGCGCACAGGCGGCAGCAGTTTGTATTGCTGCTGAACAAGTGCCCGGGCTGGAAGTGTACTGCTGCGGTGGAGGCGCGTTTAATAATGTGGTGGTTGAGCGCATACAGGCGCTTTTACCCGGCGTGAAAGTACTGACCACAGATGTTCTGGGTATTCCGGTGCACTTGGTGGAAGCCAGCGCCTTCGCATGGTTGGCGAAAGCGCTGCTGGACCATCAACCCGGCAACTTGCCCGCGGTTACCGGCGCCCATGGGCCGGTGTTGCTGGGCGCCATCTACCCCGCTTAACCGGGTGTATTGCCCCCGCGGTTAGCAGAAGCGCCGCGAATCAACGTACCAATCCCCTCATCCGTTAACACTTCCAAGAGCACCGCATGTTGCACGCGGCCATCAATGATGTGCGCGGTCTTCACCCCGTTTTGCACGGCATCCAAGGCGCAGTTCACTTTGGGCAACATACCCCCTGAAATAGTGCCATCGGCGATGAGGCTATGCACCTTAGCAGCCGTGAGGCCCGTGAGCACCTCTCCGTCTTTGTCCAACACGCCGCTGGTGTTGGTGATGAGGAGCAACTTTTCCGCTTGCAGGGTAACAGCCAGCTTCCCCGCCACCAAGTCCGCATTGATGTTGTAGGCCTCGCCCTCCTCGCCCACACCTAAAGGGGCGATAACAGGAATGAAGTTTTGGTTGCACAGCAGGTTAACGATGCCCGGATCAATACTCACCACCTCGCCCACTTGACCGATGTCGATGTCCTCATCGGACTGCTCGGGGATGCGCAGTTTGAGTTTACGGGCATGGATGAAGTTACCGTCCTTACCCGTTAAACCCACCGCATTGCCTCCCGCGCGGTTAATGAGGGTGACGATGTCCTGGTTCACCAAACCCCCCAACACCATCTCCACCACGTCCAAGGTTTCCTCATCGGTCACCCGCATGCCCTGAATGAATTCACTCTGCTTACCCACACGCCTTAACAGTTCCCCAATCTGCGGGCCACCCCCATGCACCACCACGGGGTTCATGCCCACCAGCTTGAGCAGTACCACATCGCGGGCAAAGCCCTCCTGCAAGGCCACGTCCGTCATGGCGTTGCCGCCGTACTTAATGACAATGGTCTTGCCGTGGAAGCGCTGAATGTAGGGCAGCGCCTCAATGAGAACGGCGGTTTTATGTTCGGGGGAAACGGCAGAGGTCATGGGGGGCTCCGGTGAATTGATCCCCATTTTATGCGAAAACGGCGCTAGACCCAATAAACTGTTTGGGTCATGGCCTTGGCACTGAGCCGCATGGCAGTTTTAATGAGTTGCGGAAACTCGGCGGCTCCTAAAGACTGCGCCAAATCCGCATGCCCTGCTTCATCGGTTTTCATCTGCGAGACGATGGCACGGGTGCGCTGATCGGATTCGGGAACGCTCTCTAAGTGACCGGCCAAATGGCTCTCAACTTGTCGTTCGGTTTCTTTCAAAAAAGCCAAATTCCATTTGTCCCCCGCAATGCCCGCCGCCACACCCAGCGCCAAGGAGCCCGCATACCACAATGGATTTAAAAAACTGGTGCGCCCGCCCAATTCCTGAATGCGCTCTTCGCACCACGCCAGATGGTCTCCTTCTTCGCGCGCAGCGGCCACCAAGGCCTCACGGTTTGCTGCCACACGGGCCGTCAACGCTTGCCCTTGATAGAGGGCTTGCGCGCACACTTCACCGGTGTGATTAATTCGCATGAGGCGCGCGGTATGCTTTTTCTGTTCAGGGGTTAATTCCGTATCCGGCAAGGCGCGCGCAGGAGAAACGCGATGGGCTTGAGCAGGCGCTGCGAGCGTACGCAAGGCGCGATCGAAATGAGTGATAAAAGAGTCGATAGTGAGCATACAGTCAGTTTAAGCCAAATCAATGCGAAAAAAAACCCACTGTGTCGCCACAGTGGGTTTTAGGTGTTGCTTACTCATCACGCACTGGCTATGGCCAGCGAGGGATTAGAAGCGGTGACGCATGCCAATAGCGGTGATGTTGTTGCTACCCATATAAGCGGCATATTGTGGGCCAGAAAAGTTGGCTTGCATGACACCGAAATAAACATCGGTGCGCTTGCTGAATGAATAATCAGCCAAGAATGAATAGTACCGTTGATCACCATTAAGCTGCTTGTTATCAGCCGACTGGCTTACATTTAAATCGTAATAAGCTACGGCCAGATTAATTGAAGGCGTTACATTGTAATCACCACCAACCCAATAAAGATCTTGGTTTCTGCTTGCGCCTATATTAGCTACGCTAGCAATGGGAAAACCATAATATGTGCCAACAGTAGCAGTGGTATACATATCCGAAGCTGTGCTATAGGTGATGTGCTCATATCCAGCCTTTACAGTGCCCGCATCAGTAACTTTGTACTTGGCAGCAAGCATGTAGTTGCGTGTATTGGCTTCGGTAACGGCAATGGTTCCAGCAGCCAAAGTGCTTGGTGTGCTGGTAGCGGTGTTGCCAGGATGCAGTACATCGTTAAAGCTTTGGTACGCGGCCTGAACGCCAAATTTACCTGCTTCATAGCCTGCATTCAAGGCCCAACCTTGACGCGCTGAATTATTGCCCGACACGTTGCCAAACTTATACATGCCACCAACGTTCACAGCACCAATCTGATTGGAATATCGTACGGTGTTATCGTTACGCAAATCTTCTGTGTAACCGCCGCCGCCGCCCAAGCTTCCTGAGAAGCCCAAGGGTGAGAACAACTGAGCAGCTTGCACAGGGTCATAAGCCACAACAATATCAAATTCGGGCGCGTAAATGCGTCCAAAAATCAACTGTCCTAACTTGGCATCCGACAGGCCTGCCCATGCTTGACGATTGAACAACTGGCCGTTAATCGAACTTGGTGCAGCGGCTTGATTGGGGTTTGGAGCGTTGGCCGCTATTGCAGCAGCGGCACTGGCAACGTTACCCGTGTTTGCATCAATACCAGACTCCAGAGTGAATACAGCCTTCACGCCACCACCGATATCTTCTGTACCTTTAATGCCCCAACGAGAGGGAGATAAGCCGCCGTTGAACATGCCATTAACGCCACCAGTAACAGTAGGCTTGAGAGGATCAACAGGATCAACGGTTGCGGGGAATGTGGGGCTACCGCTTAATGAATGCTGAATATTGCCTACAGCCAAATCTATAACTCCGTACAGGGTTACATCAGCTTGAGCTGCACCTGCTACTGCGGTAAGGGCCAAAGCGGCCAATAGTTTCTTGTTCATTTTTAATATTCCTCGTGGACGTAAAATTTTGTGATGCTGAAATCAGGCTTAAGACCAAAAATCAATATTTCATATGTGTTCGGGCTTTTGCAGCGTTTAATCTATCAGGATTTATGTCTAATTGTAACCAATGCACCATTGGGACGTGTAATACAGGTTCGCCTGTATCTTTTTAGCAACAATTTTCTATGGTTTAAACCTATGTATATGTTTTACATGATATAAATCTATAAATAAATTTAAAAAATAACGTATTTTTTGATTTTATTTATGTCATTAATTATGAGGTTGTATTGTTACGTTTTTCTTAATCACGGCTTAAGTTAAGCGCCAGTGGCTATTTTGTTGCACGTACGCAACAGTTTTACTTCTCAAGCCTGGGGTCCCCCGTCACCAAACCCGTATTGGCCGCTCATTGGTCTGCGTGGTTTTATAAAGGCGACTAAGCGTTGTCAAAAAAAACGCCCCGCAAGCGGGGCGTTTTAATTCTAGGTTCAAACGAGCCTGTTGGGCCCGGAGAATTAGAAGGTGTGCGTAATACCCAGTGCAACACCGGTTTGGGACGAGCCCGAACCCACGCCTTGCGCATACAAGGGTTCCCAATAAACACCACCATTAGTAACGGCTCCTGACTTCGCGTTCAGGTTATCGCTGTCTGCACGGTCAACCAGCAACCACACATTGGTGCGCTTGGAGAAGGAATACAGCAAGCTGATCGCTGACAACTTCGGTGTGGCATGGTTGGCATTGTCATTTACCCATACATGGCTAATGTCACCTTTAAAGTTGGAAGTGAACTTGTATTCCACGCCAACTTCATAACCGTTGGCATCAGTCACCTGGGTTGAAGCGTCAGACTTGAACGTATTGACATTACCGGCAAATTTCCAGTTACCGGTGGTGTAATTAGCACCGAACAGGGCTTTTTTCAGCTTGTCGTTCTGAGCGCTGTTATTCAGAACCTCGTAACCCGCACTGAGGGAAAGTCCGTTGGCATCGTAGTTAGCCTGAATATACTGACCAGAGTTGGCGGTATTGTTGCCCGCGGTGTTGCCAAACTCGTAACCACCTTGCGCCGAGAAGTTGTTGAACACAGGGGTCTTGTAGGTCAGCCAATTTGATTGCATGACATCCACGACAGTGGAGTTGGCCCTGCCGCCGGGAGTTCCGCCGTAGGTGAGCTGGCTAACAACCGCCAGTGAGGCTGCGTGCGCCACACGTACGGAATTCAAATAAGATTGTAAGAACAGGGGATCGATCATTTCACCAGCATTGATTGAACCAAAGTCGCCGGATACGCCCACTGTGGCGAAACGATCAAACAGCTTGGTAGCGCCACCACCGGCAGGATCACCGGACTGGCCTGTATTGGAATGCATGTTACTTTGCAAATTGAAGTTGGCCTTCAGGCCATTGCCCAAATCTTCGCTGCCCGTGATGCCCCAGAGGCTAGGCTGATAAACACCATCAGTCATACCATTTAATGTCTGTTTATTGGGACCTGCGTTTGAGGTAGTGGTAACAGATAGGTCCAAAATGCCGTACAGGGTTGCATCAGCCATCGCGGCGCCTGAAACCAGGGCCAGAGCAGCGGCGGCGATAATATTCTTATTCATAGTTTATGACTCCAAACATGTTTATGGAACGTTCATACTCCCACCAAGGTGGTAGATGCGCCAAGCTTTTTGGGGTTGCATAGCGTATTTTGGGTCCATCTGTTGCCTACGCGCAACAGTTTCATACCTTTTTTGGCGCACTCTCGAACAGTTAATGCACTAAAATAGTGCACTTAAACCCTCACCAGGATCTGCTGCTCTCATAAGCGCTTCCCCTACCAGAAAAGCATTAACCCCTTGCCGTTGCATGCGTGCCACATCGGTTTTGGACTGTATTCCGCTCTCGGTAATGATGATGCGATTCTTGGGAATCTGCTGTTTTAGGGTTAAGGTGGTTTCAAGGCTCGTTTCGAACGTCTTGAGGTTGCGATTATTAATGCCCATCAAGGGGGTATCGAGCTCCAGTGCGCGCTGCAATTCTTCTTCATTGTGCGATTCCACTAATACCGCCATTCCCAATGTTTCAGCCAACCGCTCCAATTGTTTCATTTGTGTTTGTTGCAGCGCCGCAACAATAAGCAGGATGGCATCCGCTCCCATGGCTCGGGCTTCGTACACCTGATAAGCATCAATGATGAAGTCTTTGCGAATTACCGGCAGGCCGCAGGCCGCGCGGGCCGCTTGCAAGTATTCCGGTGCCCCCTGAAAATAATCTCTGTCAGTGAGCACTGACAAACAGGCTGCACCATGACGAGCGTAACTATTGGCAATTTCGGCGGGGTTAAAATCTTCGCGCAACACACCGCGGCTGGGGCTGGCTTTCTTGATTTCCGCAATCACGGCGGGCAGGC
>Ga0214187_1000530_pt1 | contig 9585 bp, 7 predicted proteins | sample TroBogEpilimnion_4_FD_153025 | JGI IMG/M metagenome (GOLD analysis project Ga0214187, IMG submission 153025) | Freshwater microbial communities from Trout Bog Lake, WI - 24JUN2008 epilimnion | ecosystem: Environmental > Aquatic > Freshwater > Lake > Epilimnion/Euphotic zone | place: Trout Bog...
GCCTACACCCATAAGGTAGTGCGGCATATGCTCTGGTAATTTAGGCGCCGTGAAATTGAGGATGCGCTCAAACTCTGGTTTTGGTTCGCCCACAGATAAGCCGCCAATGGCGATGCCGTCAAAACCCTGCTGACTCACTGCCTCTAAGGAAAACTCGCGGAGATTTTCAAACATCCCACCTTGAACAATACCAAAGAGCCCATTACCAGTATTGAGTTCTCTAAAACGTTTGAGTGAGCGATCACCCCAGCGCAATGACATCTCCAAGGAGGCACGTGCCGTTTTCTCTGATGTAGGTTGACCCTTGATCTCGTAGGGGGTGCATTCATCAAATTGCATGGCTATATCACTATTTAATACCGCCTGAATTTCCATCGACACTTCAGGGGACATAAAAAGTTTGTCGCCATTAATTGGTGAAGCAAAAGTGACGCCCTCTTCAGAGATCTTACGTAGTGCTCCTAAGCTAAATACCTGAAAGCCGCCAGAGTCGGTCAAGATAGGCTTATCCCAGCCCATGAAGCGATGTAAGCCACCATGTTTTTTAATGACATCTAAGCCTGGGCGCAACCAAAGATGAAACGTGTTCCCTAAAATAATTTGTGCTTTGGCCTCATGAAGATCACGCGGTGTCATCGCTTTCACAGTGCCATACGTTCCCACCGGCATAAAGATCGGTGTTTGCACGCTGCCATGTGGCAGATCAAGCTGACCAAGACGCGCAGGACTTTGGGAGTCGCGCGCCAAGATATTAAAGTGAACGGGTTTGGTCATGGCTTTGTATTCTCAAGTCGTCTCAGAAACATCGCATCCCCATAACTGAAGAAACGATATTTTTGATGAATGGCATGTTGATAAGCAGTGCGGATATTGTCCATACCCGCAAAGGCGCTCACCAACATTAATAAAGTAGATTTTGGTAGATGAAAGTTAGTTAGCAAACAATCTACCGTTTTAAATTGAAATCCCGGAGTAATAAATAGATTCGTCTCGCCGCTTTTTTGACCGGTTGCTGCATGGCTCTCTAAGGCTCGCAAACTGGTAGTACCAACAGCAACAATTCTTCCACCATTGCGCTTAGTTTGTTCAATGGCTTGCAAGGTGGCTTCTGGAATGGAGAACCATTCGTAGTGCATTTTGTGTTTTGATAAATCTTCTTCGCGAACTGGTGTGAAGGTTCCAGCCCCAACATGTAGCGTCACGGTGGCTTGTTCAACACCTGCAGTATGGAGTTGTTGAAGAATGTTCTCATCAAAATGAAGGCCTGCAGTTGGCGCTGCAACTGCTCCAGGATTCTTGGCGACAACAGTTTGATAGCGCTGCGCATCTTCACCATCGGGTTGATGCTCAATATAGGGTGGTAAAGGTAGCTCACCAAAACGCTCAAGTAAGGCAAATACATTCTCGGGAAACTGGACTTCATAAAAGCGCCCGTCATAACCAATCATTTCAACAGGAAATGTTTCACCTGCTTGGTTGTGAATATGAACGGTGGAGCCAGTCTTAGGCACTTTAGAGGCGCGGATTTGGACCCAGGCTTGTTTATCACCGCTAATGCGCTCAATGAGGAGCTCGACATTGCCGCCAGTCTCTTTTTTCCCATGCAGCCGAGCCGGAATCACCTTGGTATCGTTAAATACCAACAAGTCCCCTGGCTTAATCAGGTTGAGAATGTCTTTAAACTGGCGATCTAGTAACTGGACGTGATTTTCCCCCTCAGCCTTCACCTCTAAGAGGCGGCTATCGGTTCTATTCGCCAAGGGGTGTTGGGCGATTAGTTCGGGTGGAAGGTCGTAATTGAAGTCGGAAAGTTGCATAGCATTACCATCAGGTATTAGATTTTAACGATGACTACTAAGCAAGCGCCAAACACACTTCAAAAAATGGGTTTAGATAGCCCAATGGCCCTTGCTTTGCATCTTCCATCCCGTTATGAAGATGAGACTGAGTTGCTCACTATTGAAGAAAGCCTCCTTCAGGGACGTTTCAGCTCAGTGCAGACGCAGGGTATTGTCATTCGTAATCAGGTCCTCTTTCGTCCCAGAAGGCAGATGCTGGTCACTATTGAAGATGATTCAGAGACCCTAAACCTTCGTTTTCTCAATTTCTACCCTAGTCAGCAAAAGCAAATGGCCGTTGGCGCACATATTCGTGTGCGGGGAGATGTACGCGAAGGATTTCAGGGGCCTGAGATGGTTCATCCAACAGTTCGTGCGGTGACTCCAGATGCGCCATTACCAATGAGCTTGACCCCAGTCTACCCAGCAAGCGCTGGAGTATCGCAAACAGTCATTCGTAAGGCGGTTACTCAAGCAATGCGTGATCCAAGTTTGCAAGATAGTTTGGCGGAGTTCCTACCTAAAAAACTCATGGCAGAGCTACTACCAAGTAATGAATGGCCCAGCTTACAGACTGCAATTACTTACTTGCATAAACCACCGGCAGATGCTGATACAAATGCCTTGCTAGAGCGCACACATCCCGCTTGGCGTCGCGTCCAATTTGAAGAACTCCTAGCGCAACAAATTTCTTTAAAGCGGGCGCATGCTATTCGTCGAGAGCGACATGCACCCAGTTTTGCTGAGCAAACTGAGGGTAGCAAAAGCTTGGAGGCGGGATTGATCAAGGCGTTGCCTTTTCAATTAACTAGCGCCCAGACACGTGTTTGGGATGAAATTAGCAAGGATCTCTCCAAGTTCTTTCCTATGAATCGCCTGCTTCAGGGCGACGTGGGTAGCGGCAAGACTGTGGTGGCTGCTTTGGCAGCAGCACGAGTGATGGATTATGACTACCAGGCTGCAGTGATGGCACCTACTGAGATTTTGGCTGAGCAGCACTATCTCAAAATGAAGGAGTGGTTTGAGCCTTTGGGAGTCGAAGTCGCCTGGCTATCAGGTAGTCTAAAAGCAAAAGAAAAAAGGCTTGCTCAAGAGAAGATTGAAAGTGGTAGCGCTCAACTCATTATTGGTACGCATGCCTTGATTCAGGAGAACGTACGATTTGCTAAGTTAGGCCTTGCGGTAATTGATGAGCAGCATCGCTTTGGAGTACGTCAGCGTTTAGAGATTCAGCAGCGCGTTGGCTCAGAGCTGTTTTACTGCCATCAACTGATGATGTCCGCCACCCCAATTCCACGTACATTGGCAATGACCTACTACGCTGACTTAGATGTGTCAGTAATTGATCAATTACCTCCGGGACGCAAGCCTATCGCTACCAAAGTAGTTAAGGCTAGTCGTCGTGATGAGGTGATTGCTGGATTGCAGAGCTGGCTATCCAAAGGCTTGCAGGCCTATTGGGTATGCCCATTGATTGAAGAGTCAGAAGCATTGCAATTACAAACTGCTGTAGAGAGTTTTGAGCAATTAACCCAAGCCTTGCCAGAATTTAAAGTGGGTCTAGTACATGGACGCCTTAAAGCAGATGAAAAAGCCGCTGTGATGGCGGCCTTTAAGGCAAATGAAATTCAATTGCTAGTAGCTACTACCGTAATAGAAGTTGGTGTGGACGTTCCTAATGCAGCGCTGATGGTAATTGAGCATGCTGAACGTTTTGGGTATGCTCAAATTCATCAATTACGGGGACGTGTGGGTCGCGGATCGGCAGATTCAGTCTGTATCTTGATGTATGCAGAACCCTTATCACTTGCCGCCAAAGAGCGTTTACAAACCTTACGAGAGACATCGGATGGTTTTGTCATTGCTGAGCGTGATTTATCTCTCCGTGGTCCTGGTGAATTATTGGGGGCCAAGCAGTCAGGCGATGCCATGCTGCGCTTTGTGGATCTCCAGCGAGATGCTTGGTTGATTGAGTTGGCTCAGCAAGCTGCCGATCGTCTACTAGCTGATCATGGCGATATTGTCGAGCGTCATTTAGAGCGCTGGCTGGGGTCTAGAGCAGAATTTCTGAAGGCATAATTCGGCTATGTCCTTGAAAGATCGCCTTAAAGCCTACGCTTATCTCATTCGCTTAGATAAGCCGATTGGCACACTCCTTCTTTTATGGCCTACGCTCTGGGCGCTTTGGTTGGCAAGCTCGGGAATCCCTGACCTAGAAACCTTATTTATTTTTGTGCTTGGCACATTTCTGATGAGAAGTGCAGGTTGCGCTATCAATGATTATGCGGATCGTGACTTTGATCGTCATGTGCAGAGGACTAAGGGGCGTCCTGTTACTAGTGGAAAAATTTCTGGGAAAGAGGCGGTTGCCGTAGCAGCTTGCTTAGCGCTGGTTGCTTTTTTATTGATACAGCCACTTAATGCCTTCACAAAGCAACTTTCAGTGCTCGCGCTATTGATTGCTTTTATCTATCCCTTTACTAAACGCTTCTTTGCAATGCCACAAGCAGTCCTTGGCATTGCTTTTGGCTTTGGTATTCCTATGGCCTATGCAGCAGTCTTGAACTACATTCCCTTCGAGGCTTGGATTTTATTTGGAGGTAATATTTTTTGGGCAATTGCTTATGACACTGCATATGCAATGGTGGATCGTGAAGATGATTTACGACTAGGATTGCGTACATCTGCAATTACTTTCGGCAAATATGAGGTGCTCGCGATTGGTCTGAGCTATGCTGTGTTGTTCCTTAGTCAGCTGTGGGTAGCAGCGCTGGCAGAACTTGGCAATTACTTTTTAGTTGGATGGGTGATGGCCTTAGCCTGTGCGATCTATCACCTCAAACTCGTTTCCACCAGGAAGCGGGAAGAGTGTTTCCTAGCTTTTCGTCATAACAACTGGTTGGGCGGGTTTTTATTCCTAGGAATTGTGTTGGGGCTCAGTCTGAATTAGCTTTGACCTAGCTCATCGCCCATCGCTTTGCCACGCTGACTGGCGGCATCAATCGCTTTTTCTAAGATCTCATGCCAACCATGTTGTTTCATCACCTCAAGAGCAGCAGCGGTAGTGCCGCCCTTAGAGGTAACGCGTTCGCGTAAGATGCCCGCATGTTCATCTGAGTTATGCGCTAGCTGGGTGGCGCCTTCAAGAGTGGCGTAAGCTAATTGACGAGCAGTTTGCGCATCTAGCCCAAGTTTTTCCCCGGCAGATTGCATTGCTTCTAAGAATGCAAATACATACGCAGGGCCGCTACCAGATACTGCTGTAACGGCATCCATCAATTTTTCTTCAGCAACCCAAACCGCTTGACCAACGGCATTACAAATAGTTTCTGCTAGAGCGCGATCAGGTGCATTGACTGCGGCATCTGCAAATAGGCCAGTAATACCTTTGCCAATGAGTGCGGGAGTATTGGGCATAGCGCGTACGCATCGAGTATGGTCTAGCCAGCGACTCATATCTTTTAAGCGAATACCTGCAGCAATGCTCAAAATGAGTGGGCCAGGAGCGCTTGCATGCTTAAGCTTAGAGGCTAGGCCTTTAGCAACCACATTAAAGTCTTGTGGTTTGATGGCCATGACAAGCACATTATTTTTTGAAAAATCAAATGCAATTTGCTCTAAGGCAGCAATACCTTGCACCCCAAAATCTTCATGTAGTTTCAGAGCGGTGGATGCGTTTGCTTCAACTACTGAGATTTGATTTGGCTCAAATCCATTAGCCAGAAGGCCGCTAATTAATGCGCGACCCATATTGCCACCACCAATAAAGGTGATGTGTGCATTACTGTTGTTTTGTATATTATTTTGTTGGCTCATTTAGTAATCTTATCGCGCTTCCCAAAAATAGCTGTTCCAACTCGCACCATAGTGCTACCTTCGGCTATCGCCGACTCTAAATCATCAGACATTCCCATTGATAGGGTGTCAAAGAATTGATAGGCTGGGTCAAGCAAATGGCTCGATTGAATGCGCATAAAGCAGTTACGTACCGCCGCAAACGCCTCGCGCTGGACTTGGGGGTCTGGGTTTGGTGCAGGTATTGCCATTAAGCCTCTGAGGACTACGTTTGGTAGTTTGCTGACTGCATTACAGAGGGTCTCTGCTTCGGCAAGTGCTACACCACTTTTGCTATCCTCTTCACTTACGTTTACTTGCACACAAAGTTGCAATTCCGGAAGATTTGGAAACTCGCCACGTTGGGCAGATAAACGCTCAGCAATTTTTAGACGATCTACGCTATGTACCCAGTCAAAATGTTCAGCAACTTCTCTAGTCTTATTGCTTTGGAGTGGCCCAATAAAGTGCCAGACCAACCAAGGACGCAGCTTTTCGAGCTGAGTAATTTTTTCAACTGCTTCTTGCACATAGTTTTCACCAAACGCAGACTGACCAGCATGCATTGCTTCTTCGATAGCTGATGCGGGAAAGGTCTTGCTGACGGCCAGCAGTTCAATTTCTTCAGGCTCCCGCTTGGCAGCCAAGGCGGCTAGCTCAATGCGCTCTTTAACTTGAATCAGATTAAAAATAAGAGAGCTCATTGAGTGTTGGTTTGCTTCCCAATCAGTTGATCCACGATTTCAATCCAGTGTAGTACGGGTGTGTCGTCTTGCTGGAGATGGGTGATACAGCCAATATTCCCGGAGACAATGACTTCAGCGCCAGATTCCTCGCAGGCAGCATTAAGGTGAGTCAATTTATTCTTACGCAATTGCTCCGAAAGCTCTGGTTGCGTTACAGAGTAGGTGCCTGCAGAGCCACAGCATAGATGGCTGTCATTACAGAGGCGTACGCCGATACCTAATCCGGAAAGCAAGGCCTCCACTTTTCCGCGGATCTGTTGACCGTGTTGCAATGTGCAGGGTGGGTGATAAACAACGCCTGGTTTTTGATCGGAGCCAATCAATTGAACTAACTCATTTTGTAATGAGGGCAAAATCTCTGCGATGTCTTTGGTGAGCTCTGAAATTTTCCTAGCCTTGGCTGCATAAGTAGGATCATCGGCAAATAGATGGCCATAATCTTTCACCATCACTCCACAGCCAGAGGCGGTCATCACAATCGCTTCAACGCCATCTTCAACTATTGGCCACCATGCATCAATATTTTGTCGGGCATTTTCGAGGCCACCCGCTTGATCATTTAGGTGATAACGCAAAGCACCGCAACAAGTAGCGTTTGTTGCACTAATCAGTTGGATTTTTAGAGCGTCTAGAACTCTTGCAGTTGCTGAATTGATATTCGGTAACATGCCCGGTTGAACGCAACCCTCAAGAATGAGCATCTTGCGCGCATGTTGGGTATTTGGCCTAGCATAAGGATCAGTTGCTTGATTCAAGGCCTTATTCTTGGCAAGTGGAATCTTGCGCTTGATGCCACTTGGCATCAGTGGGCGCACCAAGCGACCCAATGTCATTGCCGAATTAAATAATGCCGGCTTAGTTAAGCCCTCCTTAAGAGCCCAGCGCGTTAAGCGCTCTCGTAAGGGGCGAGCTGGGGTATTTTCTTCGGCCCATTTGCGACCAATATCCACCAGATTCCCATATTGCACACCACTGGGGCAGGTGCTTTCGCAATTGCGACAGGTTAGGCAGCGATCCAAATGTAGGCGCGTCTTTTCAGTTGGCGCCTGTCCTTCTGCCATTTGTTTAATTAAATAGATGCGACCCCGGGGGCCATCAAGCTCATCGCCTAACAGTTGATAAGTTGGGCAAGTAGCAGTACAAAAACCGCAGTGAACACACTTGCCTAGAATGCGGGCTGCCTCTATACCTTCAGGTGTATTGGCAAATTGAGGAGCGAGTTGAGTTTGCATAGAAAAACTTATGGAAGACGTTTAGTGGCAAATACACCGGCTGGATCAAATGCAGATCTCAGGCGTGCTTGTACTGCTTCAAGGGCTTTGGAGTGGGCTTGTTCGCTGAGTAAAGTAAAGCGCTCAAAAGAGGGATTCACATTGGCGCCTTGCCTAAAGCGAGTCGCATGACCACTATGGCTATTGGCTAGTTTCTTGATAGACGTAAATGTTGTTTCATCACCAGCAGCTTTAATCCAACGTTGCTGACCATGCCATTCGAGAACAACATCATTGCTCGAGTTTGGAATGGTTAAGGGCCCACATGCTGCCGGTAGCGCCAGACGATAGAGGGTTTGATCAGCGCCTAGGTTATTGAAAGACGATAATCTTTGCTCACGTAAATCATTCCAAAATGTTTCTGCAGTTTCTGCAGAAATTTCATGAGCGTTAACGAGTGCGCTCATCAATGGAGTAGCCGCCTTAACTGCAGCCGCAGCTCCTGCCAAACGAATCGTCAACTCACCATCAGCATCTTTGTCATTACCAATCCAACAGCTAGCTGAGAGTGGTAGGGGCTGACCAGCCCATTCATTTAGGACCTTCAATGCAGCCTCTTGTGAGATTTGACAGCGCAGAGTTGCTGTTGCTGCTGGCTTTGGCAATACCTTGACGGATGCTTCAAGCAATAAGGAAAGCGTTCCCATAGATCCTGGCAGCAAACGAGAAACATCATAGCCTGCGACGTTCTTCATGACTTTCCCGCCAAAGGCGAGGTCTTGACCTTTGCCGTCAAGGATCCGAGCACCCAAAACAAAGTCGCGGAAATTGCCAACGCTGATTCGGCCAGGCCCAGCAAGTCCTGCGGCAATTGCGCCACCAAAAGTAGCTAGCTCACCAAAGTGTGGCGGCTCAAAAGCAAGCACTTGATTCTTTTCTTTAAGTGCGGCTTCAATTTCTTTAAGGGGTGTGCCTGCACAAGCAGTGATTACCAGCTCTTCAGGTTGGTATTCCAAAATGCCCGCATAAGAGCGAGTATCTAATTTTTCAAACTGGTTAGGGTTGCCATACCAACCCTTTGTGCCACCACCTTCAATGGAAAGCGGTGTATTGGTCTTGGCAGCATTTAGGATCTGTTCACGGAATGCGTTGATCTGGGTATTGCTTGAATTGGAGTTAGTCATTAGAAGCGCTCCAATTCAGGATGGGGCAGCTTGCCGCCACTAATGCGCATACGGCCGTATTCCGCACAACGGCTCAGCGTCGGAATGGCTTTATCTGGGTTGAGGAGTTTCTCTGGATCAAATGCAGCCTTAACGCCCCAGAACGATTCACGCTCACCTTCACCAAACTGCACACACATAGAATTAATTTTCTCAATACCAACACCGTGTTCGCCAGTAATCGTACCGCCTAACTCCACACAGGCTTCTAGAATTTCTGTGCCGAATTCTTCAGCGCGATGCCACTCTTCTTGATCGGCGCCATTGAACAGAATGAGTGGATGCATATTGCCATCGCCTGCATGGAAAACATTGAGACAGCCAAGACCATACTTTTCTTCCATACCCTGAATGCGTTTAAGCAAGGTGGCAATATGACGCCGTGGAATCGTGCCATCCATGCAGTAGTAGTCAGGCGCTAGTCGACCTGCTGCAGGGAATGCATTCTTACGACCACTCCAAAATTTCAAGCGCTCAGCCTCATCCTTAGAGATCTGAATTCCACTTGCACCTGCTTGTTCAAGCACTTTAGTCATGCGTTCAATTTCTTCAGCAACTTCTTCTGGGGTGCCATCAGATTCACACAACAAAATAGCTGCTGCATCTAGGTCATAGCCTGCATGAACAAATTCTTCTACTGCGCGAGTAGTGGCCTTATCCATCATCTCTAAGCCCGCAGGAATAATGCCGGCAGCAATGATGGCGGCAACGGCATTGCCACCTTTTTCAATAT
>Ga0214187_1000557_pt1 | contig 9128 bp, 8 predicted proteins | sample TroBogEpilimnion_4_FD_153025 | JGI IMG/M metagenome (GOLD analysis project Ga0214187, IMG submission 153025) | Freshwater microbial communities from Trout Bog Lake, WI - 24JUN2008 epilimnion | ecosystem: Environmental > Aquatic > Freshwater > Lake > Epilimnion/Euphotic zone | place: Trout Bog...
AGTCATCGGCTTGACTATCTCGTGCCGAGCTGGAGCTCAGCGTTCCCAGAAAGTTATCTGTCCCGGCTTAAGTTGGTAGCCCACGTTTGTAAGTTATTTAGCATCTAAACGTTTCAGTCGGGGTTGCAAACCCCGACCGGCATTGAAAAGTATCGAGATAACTTAACTGTGGGCAGTGAAGCAGCGCGCTTGGGAGCGCGGTGGCTGTATTTAGGAATGAGGTCTATTTTACCAGATTAGGTTGCTCAGGAGATATTGAAGACTCAAGGCTTGACAGCAGTCGTTTCAGACTGATCTGCTGGAGCAGGGAGCGTTACAGGCTCCGTAGTGTTAGTGGCAGCGGGTTGATCGGTCGTGACGGGTTTATCAACGGCTGTCGATTCTGTTGTGTTATTGCCGGCACCACTCAAAACAGCCATTTCAGTTTTTTTGTTCATAACAATAATGGAAATCCGTCGATTCATGGGGTCCATAAAGTCCTTAGGGTTATAAGCAACACTATCAGCTAAGCCCGTGACTCTTAATACTTTATGTTCTTCAAGCCCACCCTCATTTAATTCATGCCTAGCCGCATTAGCTCGGTCACTGGAAAGTTCCCAATTACTATAACCTTGACGATTAGCTGGATAAGGCCGGCCATCCGTATGACCATTAATTGTTATTTTATGAGGCACTTTATTAATATCCGGCGCCAGTGCTTTCAAAATCGCCCTAATTTCTGGTTCAGTTTCTGAACTTGCCAATTTAAACATCGGCTTATTTTTATTATCAATAATTTGAATCCGTAAACCTTCTTGTGTTATTTCAAGCTTTACTTGATCCTTATAATCAGAAAGTTCTGGATTTTTATTGATCAGCTCTTGAATGTCTTTTTTCAAATCTCCAAGCTGTTTAAGATCGGTCATCTCTCGAACTTTTTCTGCTTGCGGATCCATCTCGGTGGGTTTCATCTCATCAATCGAAGTAACTTGCCCCTTATCTATCATGGTGGCTTTATAAGGATCTTGAAAATATTCAGAGATACCTTTACGTGTTTTTTCGTTCATGGCCGTTAATAGCCACATTAACAAAAAGAACGCCATCATTGCCGTAACAAAATCAGCATAAGCCAGTTTCCAAGCTCCACCATGATGAACATGGCCGCCCTTTTTAATGACTTTTTTAATAACAATAATGGGTTGTTCAGCCATGATTAAACCTTACTTTTGGAGTTGATGTTCTGTTGTGATACTGACAGATCAAGCTTGTTCACCGCGAGCGGCCTTTTTAGACGCTTTTAATTCTTCCTCTAATTCATTAAAGCTAGGGCGTAGATGATAAGGGATCATTGCTCGCATATATTCTGCTGTCATCGTAGGCGATACACTTTTTGCGCAACACATGATGCCTTTATGTACGCATTTATAAACGTTATTCATATCTTCCATGCGCTCTTCCATGACACTCGCGACCGGAGCAATAAAGCCATAAGCCAATAAAATACCCAAAAATGTTCCTACCAAGGCCGCTGCAATTAATTTCCCTAATTCAGCAGGCGGCCTATCCACCGATTCCATAGTATGAATAACACCTAGCACTGCGGCAACAATCCCAAAAGCCGGCATGCCATCAGCAATTCCCTTAACCGCCTTAACAGGCGCATAAGCATCTTCATGATGAGTGTCTAGCATCTGATCCATTAATTCTTCTAGCGGCGCGACTTCAACCCCTGTAATCAATAAGCGCAGGGTGTCTTTTATAAAATCCATTAAGTGATGATCTTTAATGATTTTAGGTGTAAAAATAGTCTCTATTTCTGGGCCATCAATAAGCTCTTCTATTGATAACAAGCCTTCTCTTCGTATTTTGCTGGTCAAGGCATAAAAAGATAGTAATAATTCAAGATAAAACGCTTTATCGCATTTTGATTTTTTTAAAGTGCCTGTGCCTTGAGCAATAGCAGTCTTTACAACGACTAACGAATTACCACAGACAAAGGCACCTCCTGCGGCACCCGCAATGATGAGCAGTTCAAAAGGCTGAAACAAAACGGGGGCATGGCCTCCGTTACCTAAATACCCACCCATAATGGAGCCAATAACAACGAGATATCCAATAATAACAAACATAAATTCCTTTAAAGCGACAAATGCCTACGGTAAGATATAGAGCCTGATAGGCTTTTTATAAACAAAAAAATACTTAAGACTCCACACCATTAATGCCACCATAGCTTAAATATAATGGTTCAAAATGGTTTTGTCTCTTTAAAGTTAAAGATGACTGTAAAGCAAGGCTTACAAGAATATCATTCATGGCTTATTTTGATAGAAATTATTTCCGACTATTTTTGTATTATATTAAAGTTTTCCGCTACACTGTCGATAAAGAAGTCATAGAAGTAAAAAGACATTTAGGACACCATCATGACTATTGAATCCATAGCAGGTAGGGCTCAAACGCAGCTGACGTTGAGAGCACCAATAAAAACCGATGCTTCCATTCGAATCACATCAATACCCAGTATTGAAAAAAGTGATAGCGTTGCTATAACTACCGTAGCGCAAGGCATAAAACAAGCTGTTGCAGCGTCATCAACAGGATCTATTGTTGATGTCAACAAAGTATCGGCCATAAAAAATGCGCTGGCTAATGGGAGCTACCAGATCAATGCTGAAAGCATTGCTAAGAAGATGATTCACTATGAATCTATCATGCCTTAAAAAAGGAGATCGCTATGATACAAAAAACGTGGCCTATTACAGAAAATCTCATTCTTAACGCACTACAATTAACAGAACGACTTTATCAACTGCTGATAGAAGAGGCTGATACTTTACAAAAACCACTACAAGCTGAATTAATCGACAGCATCGCTACGGATAAAAAACAATTGGTGATGCAGCTAGAAGAATTTAACCAACAATGTGGACAAGTCCTTGCAACCGAAGCGCTTCCTAATACTCATGAAGGCATTAATACCTATTTTCAACGAGCAACTGCATCAGGTTTATCTGCTATAGAAACCACGGAGCAGTGGGTCTCTATACAAAGTTTATGTGTTAAATGCAAAGCGTTAAATGAACACAATGGTGCTAGCATAGAGCTGCTATCGTTCCATACCCAACGCTCTTTACAGATACTAAAAGGTAATCCTCAGCGATCAAATACATACGGCTCTAATGGCGCCAGAAAAAATGACCCTTTTACACATACCTTAATGACAGTATAATCTTCTCTCATCGGCATAGTGCAAGTTGCGCAGGTTTCCTAAGTTCTGCTTCACGGCCATTAAGTTATCTGAAAGCACTATAAAGCTTGGAGTACAGTAATTTCGGTGGATGCGTGTTGCTTATCCGCCCACATCACGCATCGTAAAGTATGTCGTTTCGATATGGACTGTAGGAATGACAATGTTTTTACATGGGCTACTTATCAGGTCTTTTAAAGTCACAGTAATATGGCTAAACTCCCCATTTTTTAAATCATGTATGGAATATGAATCAGCTTTTACGATACGCGCAACCGACCTTATCATTGCAAAGCTAAAAATTCTCCTTAGAAAAAAATGCATATTGAACGTTTATTATGGATATGAAAATGATACTTTCATTACCACTCTGCTTGATATTAACGTAGTCGACAACGTTTTAGTTTTTTATCATAGCCCTATAGAATCCGAAGTTAGAAAACTCCTTAATAGTGATATTGTCACTTTTAAAGCAGACTATCTAGGTATTAAAATTGCTTTCGATGCTTATCAAGTCGATAAATATAAGCATAATGATTTAGCGGCATTTTCTATCCCTATGCCAAACAGACTTCTATGGATAGAAGCTAGAGATTACTTTCGAATAAGAGCATTAGATTCATTGCCTAGTTATTGCTACCTATACTTAGGGAACAAACCTGAGCCATTAAAAATAAAACTATTCGATATTAGTCTTGCTGGTTTTTCTATGCTGATAGACGACCTAGATATATCTATCTTAATGACGCTAGGCATCTGTTTTGAGCACTGTAAAATAGAGCTAGAACAGATCGGTGACGGCTTTGTTTCATTTGAGATAAGAAGTAAAGCCCTTCTTAATACTGACGACACAAAAAGAATTGAAAAAATAGGCTGTAAATTCACCCAAATAACGTCAGCGTTTGAAGACCTTATTCATCGCTACATGGGTAAAATAGAACGAGCAGGTCGTCAAAGGTAATAGGGTGTGATCAAATTCATAACAATCTTATACAGTTTTGTAGAGTGTATAAGTGTTAGCATCCACCTATTATTGTAGCCATCTCCTTTAATATAAACTCAACGATAATTCTCTCTCCCTAAGTAAGCAACCGGTCTATATATCTCCATATTCGTCAAAACGATCACCTATTGCAGTGGCAATTAATTGACGCGCTAACGCAGTCAATTTCTTAACTACCGATCATTAAGCAAAAGTTATAAATAAATAACTTATTGATTAATGGTTGTTATTGTATTTTGGCACGGTCTTCGCATAAGTTGTTTAAACACTCTACGTCTTTAAACAGGAAAGTCGCCATGATAAAAAAATCAACTAATCTAGCTGTCATTAGTAACAACACGTTTGAAGCCACTAAAGCCATCAATATTAATCATTACGACATTAGCAGTGCGTTACAGACAACGCTAGATTTTAATCAATTGATCGTTATATTTAGTAACAAAATAGAGGCTATGATTCCTCATAGTGCCTTTGCATACCATAATGAAGAATTTGAGTTAGAAATTAAAAGTGGTGTTTTTACTAAGCATTCATGTAATTACGCGTTAAAAATAGAAGGTCAAGCGCTAGGTGAGCTAAAAATTATGCGTAATTATCGCTTTAACGCGACTGAAATTACGTTATTAGAATCATTGCTCTGTTTTTTAATTTACCCGTTAAAAAATGCAACCTTATTTAATCAAGCCTTAAAAATGACCCATATTGATCCCCTAACAAAGGTCAATAACAGAAACTCTCTTAACGACACGCTTAACAGAACTATAAACTTAGCTAGCCATCAAAATCAAAATTTATCTATTATCTTTTTGGATATTGATTGCTTTAAAAATATAAATGACACCTATGGCCATTCTTGCGGCGATAAAGTTCTTATGACGGTCGCAGATTTAATTAAGCATAGCTTGCGCAGCAGTGATGTTATTTTTCGAGTTAGTGGAGAAGAGTTTGTTATTGTACTAAGCGATACCGGTCTTGCTGGAGCTAAAGTATTAGCAGAGCGTATTAGAAAAGCCATTGAGTCACATACCTTAGCTTACGATATGGCAACCATAAAAATAACAGTCAGCATTGGCATTTATGATATGCATGAAAACGATACCGCAGATACCTTAATGAAACATGCGGATAATGCTATGTATAAAGCCAAATATAACGGTAGAAACCAAGTGTGTTTAGCGGGATAGTCGCTAAGATTGGCTACCAAATTGAGACGCGACGGTTTAGCTCAAGCGTTCATTTTTAGATAAGATTCTTCTAAGCGCAGACAAAGGGTGAAGGGTTAGGCCTAATATCTGTGACGCCGTAAGATTTAGTGTTTTAGTTCTATGGTGATAGGCTACCAATGACTTCTGCCTTAAGTGGGTAGCCACTTTTCGCAACCCAACATTGTTACCACGTAGATTGGGTTAACTAAGGTCGTTAGCTCAATCTACGTGCTAATATTCAGTCCGATGAGTCATCTAAATGTAATTTTTAGATGCTATCATCAGCAACTAACTTGTTGGTCGTCAGTATAGGCTTAAGCTTAGGCTTTCGCCCTCCTTAAACCTAGGTCTGCTACTTTAATATGCTAAACAAAATACTTAACCAGTTACGTAAAACTCCACCGCTACAGCATAAGCGTCAGCCATTGCAAACGGCACCAGTATTCCTTGGCGCATGGAGAAATGTAGCCGCTACCTTGGCGAAGAAAAAAAAGAAAAATAAAGCGCTTAAAAAAGAACTGCATCAGCAAACACAGGCACTAAAACTTGAATACCGGCTTAATAAGCTTTTTGAAAATATCCTCGGCATGAGCTTTGAACTTTGCCTTAGCACAGAGGGCCTGACTAGCTTACCGTTCGTGAGTGCAAGCATAGCGTCTATTTATGAACTTAACGCTGAGCAGGTTAAAGAGGATGCTTCAGCAATATTTGCCCTTATCCATCCGGATGATCTCAATAAAGTAACTACGTCCCTTCAAGAATCAGCGCTCAGTCTGCAACCTTGGCACATCGAATATCGAGTCACGCTCCCCCAAAAAGGCTTGTGTTGGTTGTCAGTGGTATCCAGCCCCGTAAAACAGCCGGATGGCCGCATTATTTGGTATGGCTTTATAAGTGACATCACTGCACGAAAACAATTGGAAATGTCTCAGCTGCAAGGGCATGTCTTACAAGATGCAATCTTTAACAGCGCTATCTTCTCTAGCATTGCCACCGATGCTCAAGGCGTGATTCAGCTTTTTAATGTAGGCTCAGAAAATATGCTCGGCTACGCGGCCGCTGATGTCGTCAACAAGATGACGCCGGATTTTTTTTCTGATGCCCAAGAACTGATAACACGCGCTAACGCACTCAGTATCGAATACGGAATGTCGATTGCACCGGGATTTGAAAGTTTGGCATACAAGGCGTCCCTAGAAATCCAAGATATCTACGAGCTTACTTATATTCATAAAAGCGGCCGCCGTATTCCAGCACTAGTTTCCATTGCTGCGCTACGTGCCCCGGATGGCAGTATTATGGGTTACTTGTTAATCGCCTCCGACCATACTAAGGAAAAGGCGGCGCAACACAAACTAAAAACACTGTCCTTGGCCATAGAGCAGAGTAGTTCTGTGGTCATGATTTCCGACCTTAATGCTAATGTTGAGTATGTTAATCAAGCTTTCGTTAATAGTTCAGGCTATTGTCGTGAGGATATTATTGGCAAGAACACGGGTTTGTTTAAATCGGGCAAGACTCCTCAAGCCACTTATGAAACGATGTGGTCAGCCTTGCATGATGGCAAAACCTGGCATGGCGAACTTATCAACAAGAACAAACGGGGCGAAGACTCTATTCAAAGGACTTGGATTACACCGATACGGCAAGACAACCAAGTTGTCAGCCATTATCTAAGCGTTACAGAAGATGTCACCGAGCGTAAAAAAACCGAAGCTACCTTAATCAAGCTTTCCATGGCTTTAGAACAAAGCCTATCGTCGGTGATGATTACCGACCTTGATGCTAACATTGAATATGTCAATCAAGCTTTCGTTAATAGTACAGGCTACAGTCGCGAGGAAATTATCGGACAAAAACCTAGTCTATTAAAATCCGGAAAAACATCCAAAGCAACTTATGATGAAATGTGGGCCGCCTTGTTAGCGGGTAAAGCCTGGGAAGCAGAAGTCACTAATTTAAATAAACAGGGTGAGGAATTTATCGAGCTAACTTGGCTTTCGCCAATACGTCAGAGCAATGGAATTATTACCCATTACTTAGGCGTCAAAGAAGATATCACTCAGCGTAAAAAAAATGAAGCCTTGCTGTTGGCTGCCAAAGAACGCGCTGAGGATTTATCGAAAACTAAATCGCAATTTTTAGCGAATATGTCCCATGAAATTCGCACGCCTATGACGGCCATTATTGGCTTTTCTGATCTAGCCTTGCTTAATGAGGAGCCTGAAGAAACTTACCAATATTTACAAAATATTAGCACGGCCTCTAAGCACCTACTGACTATTCTTAACGATATTTTGGATGTCTCTAAGCTCGAAGCGGGACAAATGCGCCTTCAGCTAGAACATTTTAAGCTGGATGATTTACGGACGACGTTGTACGGATTACTTGTTAACACGGCACAGAAAAAAGGCTTGTCGCTGACTATTGATATAGAAAGGAAGATTCCAGATACATTTATTGGTGACAGTCTGCGTTTAAGACAGGTGTTGATTAATTTGTTGGGCAATGCCATTAAGTTTACTCAACAGGGTTCGGTGACGCTCACTATTAGCCTACAGCAACTCAACGTTACCGAAGCGAGGTTATTATTTGCGGTTACTGATACCGGCATGGGCATCAGTGCCCAGCAGCAAGATAAATTGTTTCAACCTTTTAGTCAGGTGGATGATGGTTTTTCTAGGAATTTTGAAGGCACAGGTTTAGGGTTAGTTATTAGTCAAGACTTGGTGCAACTCATGGGCGGCAGTATTAAGTTGGACAGTCATCTGGGTTTAGGTAGCTGCTTTAGCTTTGAATTAATGCTGCCGTTGGCTTTATCGACTATTGAGCCGCAGGTCACTTCTCCTATAACCCTAAACACAGAACCGCTTAGCGGTGTTCGTATTTTGGTGGTGGAAGATGATGCCTTCAATCAGAAGGTTATCAATAAAATGCTTAACCGCTTCGGAGCAAGCATTGTGCTGGCCAATAATGGCTTAGAAGCGTTAGCCGCTTTAGAGCAAGACAGCTTTGATGTCGTGTTAATGGATTTATTTATGCCCAGTATGAATGGTTATGAAACCGCCCTAGAAATCCGTAAGCAAGCTCGCTACGCGAAGTTACCCGTAATTTCTATAAGTGCTAGCGTAACAGAAGAAGACAAACACCACAGCCTAGCAGCCGGCATGAATGATTTTATTGCCAAGCCGATTAATAAAATAGAGTTATTAGCTACCTTGGAGCGATGGCTAAAGCCTTAGCTAGAGGCTCATCGTTGTACAATGCCGGTCGAGGTTTGCAACCCATACACATCAAGCTAAGCCAAAACACTCGCGAGACGGGGTTTATAACCCCGTCTCAAACGTTTGGTATTGCCATTATCTTTGCAAGATCACCGAAGAAATAGGCCTGTTTTTGGTTATATAGCGCCGTTTGGGTGCATCTAAACATTTCGGTCAGGGTTGCAAACCCATACGCATCAAGCTAAGCCAAAACACTCGCGAGACGGAGTTTATAACCCCGTCTCAAACGTTTGATATTGCCATTATCTTTGCAAGATCACCGAAGAAATAGGCCTGTTTTTGGTTATATAGCGCCGTTTGGGTGCATCTAGGTGCATCTAAACGTTTCGATCAGGGTTGCAATCCCATACGCATTAAGCTAAGCGAAAACACTCGCGAGACGGGGTTTATAACCCCGTCTCAAACGT
>Ga0214187_1000560_pt1 | contig 9086 bp, 5 predicted proteins | sample TroBogEpilimnion_4_FD_153025 | JGI IMG/M metagenome (GOLD analysis project Ga0214187, IMG submission 153025) | Freshwater microbial communities from Trout Bog Lake, WI - 24JUN2008 epilimnion | ecosystem: Environmental > Aquatic > Freshwater > Lake > Epilimnion/Euphotic zone | place: Trout Bog...
AAAGCGTGTGCTTTTACTGGACATCGTGCGCTTTGGCGCGAAAGCGTGTGCTTTTACTGGACATCGTGCGCTTTGGCGCGAAAGCGTGTGCTTTTACTGAATACCTTCTGCTTTTCCAGTAGACTCTATTGTCGCTTCAGTTTCTTATTTAATAATAGTAGTGCGACTAAACACACGGTATAAGCTGAGTATGTTTCGGTAAAGCAGATAAAAAGCTTTTAAATCGTGCCTTTTGTCTAGGTTGTAAATTATGCTGATCAAGAGTATCCCATAGGCAAAAACTTAAAGCAACTAATTAATTCGCTAGAGTTTGAATTATTTTCCAGATGGCTAAGGAATGAGCACGAAATAATGTACTTAAGTAACATCCGGCTTCCCGCCTCTTTAATTTACATGTATATAAATTAGCGCTCCCGAGATATTCTGATAAAAAGTATAGCAATGGTATACTATATTTGAAAGCTTTAGAGTCACCGCCAGCATACGCACTTATAAGTTCAAAGCCTTTTGGCTAGTGCATATTGAATTTAATCAGGACTGTTAGGTTTAAAACCTAGATACATCCATAACGTAAAACAACGAAATTCACTCATGTCACTAAACGAACCTGATACTTGTCGCCGGTACGTCACACCTAATTTACAAACTGTCGGTTGGGACAGACCACCCTATCTACTGGGTGAACAGCGGTCATTTACTGATGGCCGTATTATTGTCACAGGTGGTAAGGTGCGTCGCGGCGAACGAAAGCGAGCAGATTATCTACTTTATTATCGGCGTGATTTTCCTATTGCCGTAGTTGAAGCCAAAGCAGAAGCAGAACCCGCAACAACTGGGGTGCAGCAAGCTCGGAATTACGCTGAAATCCTCGGTCTCAAATTTGCCTATGCCACCAACGGTCACACCATCATAGAAATCGACTACCTGACTGGACAAGAAAATGAGGTCGATCGATTCCCCACCCCAGAAGAACTTTGGCAACGTCTTGTAACGGCCAAAGCGTTTACGGAAACAACCGCCAAAATCTGGATCGAACCTTTTAATTTAATTTCTGGCAAAAACCCACGTTATTACCAACATATCGCTATCAACCGGATTGTCGAAGCCATACTGTTTGGACAGCAGCGAATATTGGTGACAATGGCAACGGGTACAGGGAAAACCTTTGTTGCTTTTCAAATTTGCTGGAAACTTTGGAATAGTCGATGGAATCGAGCTGAGCAATTTCGTCGTCCTAAGATCCTCTATCTAGCTGACAGGAACATCTTAGTTGATGATCCAATGGCAAAGATGTTCGCACCTTTCGAGGACGTTCGGCACAAAGTCAGTTCCGGTGATGTTAGCCAAGGAAGAGATATGTACTTTGGCATCTATCAAGCGCTTACCAATTCGACTAATGATGTATTCAAAGAATACCCAGTAGATTTTTTCGACTTTATTGTTGTTGATGAATGCCATCGAGGCAGCAGCAGAAACGACAGCAGTTGGAGACTAATCCTAAACTATTTTTCTTGCGCTGTGCAGTTGGGCATGACAGCCACTCCTCTGCGCGATGAAAGCAGAGATACCTACAACTATTTTGGCAATCCCGTTTATACCTATTCGCTAAGGCAAGGTATTGATGATGGATTTCTCGCCCCTTATCGTGTACACAGAATTATCACTGATGTGGATGCCGTAGGCTGGCGACCTTCAAAAGATGAGCTGGATCGTTATAAAAGACCGATACCTGATGACGAATATCAGACTAAAGACTTTGAAAAATCGATTGTGCTACGTTCCAGAACCAAAGCCATCGCCAAGCATTTAAATAGTTTTTTGAAAAGCTCTGATCGCTTTGCTAAAACCTTGGTATTTTGCGTTGATCAAGAACACGCCGCTGAAATGCGCCATGAACTGGGTAATTTAAACAGCGATCTGAGACAGACCTATCCGGATTATGTCTGTCGAGTCACCAGTGACGAAGGCGACATAGGAAGAAATCATTTATCCAACTTTCAAGATGTGGATTTGCCGACACCAACAATTCTTACCACCTCGCAAATGCTGACTACAGGAATTGATGCCGAAATGGTCAAGAATGTGGTGCTTGCTCGCGTTGTCGGTTCGCTTGCCGAGTTTAAGCAAATTATGGGACGAGGCACGCGGCTTAATGTTGATTATGGCAAAGAATACTTTAACATCATCGATTATACCGGCACAGCGACTAGCCATTTTGCCGACAAGGATTTCGATGGTGAACCCGACTATATTGATGAAACGATAATCAACGAAGACGGTGAAACGACGACCATTACCATTGAAAAACCAGAAAACGAAGATACAGAACCAGAGCCAGAAATAGATACCGATGAAAATACCGACGAAATAATTATCGCCCCCCCAATACCTCCTTTACTTCCCGACCCACCACCACAGCCACCCCGCAAATTTTATGTTGACGGCGGAGAAGTCGAAATTATTGGTCACCTAGTGTACGACTTGGATACGGACGGAAAGAAGCTACAGGTAGTTAAATACACCGATTATTCTGGGCGGATGCTGCGCTCCATCTACCCATCACCTGAAGTCTTTAGAACTACTTGGGCAATGCAGGATACTCGTGTTGAAGCTTTACAAGAACTGGCCGAACGAGGTATCGACTTTGATGAACTCGCCCTAGCTAGCGGCCAAACAGATACCGACCCGTTTGATTTGCTCTGCCATCTGGCCTGGAACGCCCCTTTACTGACCCGGCGTGAACGGGCTGATAAAGCCAAGCGAAAAAATCCCGATCTGTTTACACAGCACGGCGATACGGCGCGGGAAATTCTGGGACTGCTCATGGATAAGTACATTGAGCGAGGCGTGCTACAATTCCATGGCTTATCCGATCTTATGAAAACACCGCCCTTCGATCATTACGGTTTACCGGCTGAAATCGCTAACCAGCATTTTGGCGGTATTCAGCCTATGCGACTAGCCATTGCCAAATTGCAATCTGCACTATATCAATAACAACATCACAACAGCATGACACAAACATTAAAAGTTAAACAACCCCGTAAAGCTAAACAAGCCCTGACCACAGCGCAACAGCTTTCTTCCCTGATCAAGTCTGCTCGTGACATATTGCGTAAAGATAAAGGCTTGAATGGTGATGTAGACCGACTGCCCTTGCTGACTTGGGTCATGTTTCTCAAGTTTCTTGACGACTTGGAAATAAAGCATGAACAAGAAGCCGCGCTTGATGGCAATCGCTACCATCCCATTATTGAAGCGCCTTATCGATGGCGTGATTGGGCGGCACCCGCGAATGGCATTAGCGGAGAAGACATACTCGCATTCATAAACCAGGATATAACGACGTTTTCCCATGCGGGGACAACGCTTATCAACGAGCCCGGTCTATTCAAATACCTTCGGGGGCTTGCCGATCAAGGAGAAAAAGGCAGTCAACGCGAAGTCATCGCTAACGTTTTCAAAGGCGTACAAAACCGCATGACCAGTGGCAGCTTGCTGCGCGATATTGTTAACAAGATTAACGGAATTCATTTTAATTCCAGTGAAGAAATCCATACCCTTTCACATCTGTATGAATCCATGTTGCGAGAAATGCGTGACGCAGCGGGTGACTCCGGCGAGTTTTATACCCCGCGCCCCGTGGTGCGCTTCATGGTGTGCGTGGTCGATCCTAAATTGGGGGAAATTGTGCTTGATCCGGCTTGTGGTACAGGTGGATTCTTGGTCGAAACCTATGACCACCTTGCCGCCCAGATAAAAACACCGGAAGATCGCCGCCAGTTGCAACACGAATCTCTGTACGGCCAAGAAGCTAAACCATTGCCCTATATGCTAGTGCAAATGAACTTACTTCTGCATGGCCTAGAAGCGCCTCAGATTGCTTACGGTAATACCCTGGTTGGCAAAAAGATCACCGAAATTGGCGACCGCGAACGAGTGGATGTGATTGTCACTAATCCGCCCTTTGGTGGCGAGGAAGAACGAGGCATCTTGGGCAATTTTCCCGTCGACAAACAGACGGCAGAAACGGCACTGCTATTCATGCAATATATCATGCGCAAGTTGAAGCGCCCTGGGCATGGCAGCGAAAAAGGCGGACGTGCCGCTGTGGTCGTCCCCAATGGCACCTTGTTTGGTGATGGCATTAGTGCCCGTATCAAGGAAGACCTGTTACGCAACTTTAATCTGCATACCATTGTGCGCTTGCCACAAGGCGTGTTTGCACCTTACACCGATATACCCGCCAACTTGATCTTTTTCGACCGATTAGGCCCGACCCGGGACATCTGGTATTACGAACTACCGCCGCCAGAAGGACGCAAAAAGTATAGCAAAACCGCTCCGATTCAATTCGACGAGTTTGCTGATTGCCAAGCATGGTGGAGTAACCGGGAGGTCAACGCCCAAGCCTGGCGTATTGATTTCACCAAGCTGTATGAGGATGCGCGAGCCAAGGCGGAACCCTTTTGGCACCAGGCCGAACAAGAAAATCAAGCGGCTATGGACGCTGGCAAGCGTATTCGTGAAATTGATCAGCAACTAAAAGACTTGATCGACCTTGCGCAAAAGACGCCTCTCCAGAATGAGCAAAAAGAACTCAAGAAACGCCAGCGACAACATGAAGATGACGCCAAGGCTGCACAGCGTGTAGGGGATGGCATTTACTGGCCGATTTATAATCTGGACATTAAGAATCCGCATAGTAAAGAGGCGTTGGAACATGTACCGCCGAAAGAGTTGGTTGCGTCGATGTGCGCCAAGGAACAAGACGTTATACGACTTCTAGCGGAGATTGAGGTGCTTGTTGGTGAGGTAGAATAATGAGTAGATGGCTTAAAGTGATTCTAGGTGATGTCATGATGACAGATATTGATGCCATTCTAAGCTCAGAACTCGGCAGTGTGAATCTTGCTGGTGTATACGGGTTCGGGCGAGGCTTATTCAAACGGGGGCCGATGTCACCTATCGATACTACTTATAAGGCTTATCATCGACTACATGCCGGAGATTTTGTTATCAGTACACCTAAAGCATGGGAGGGTGCTATAACACGAATACCAGAAGAGTTCGACGGCTGGTTTTTATCCCCTGTTTTTCCAACATTCAAAGCCGACTCTAATTTATTAGATACCAGATATCTTGATTGGTACTGCAAATGCGAATTTGTGTGGAGTGAACTTAGATTCAAGGCGAAGGGAATAGGTGCTCGACGCGAGTCGGTCACAGCGGCACAGTTCCTGAGTTTAGAAATACCACTGCCCTCTCTTAACGAACAACGCGTCATTGTCGATCTCCTCGATACCGTTGCCGAGAAAGTACGACAGATAGAGACCAGGCTTGATGAAATCGAGGCCGATGCCGAACGCTTGCTTGCTATCTGCTTCCGTGAAGCTATAGAGGGAGCAGAGTCACTAACTATGTCCGAAGTTGCACCCTTGGTAAGACGTGAGATTGAAATCGATATTGAAGACAGCTATCCAGAGCTGGGTATTCGATCTTTCGGGAAAGGAACCTTCCACAAACCACCACTTGCAGGTTCAGACGTCGGTACCAAGCGGCTATACCGCATAGAACCGAACGACCTGTTATTCTCAAACGTATTCGCATGGGAAGGGGCAATCGCAGTAGTGAAGGCCAAAGACGCCGGGCGTTTCGGTTCACATCGTTTTATTGCTTGTGTTGCAGATCCAGTTAAGACGAGTCCTGAGTTTTTACACTACTATTTTTTAAGTCCTGAAGGGTTGGAAAAAATCGGTAAAGCCTCACCCGGTGGAGCAGGCCGCAACCGAACCCTAGGCCTCACAAAGCTTATGGATCTTCAAATTCCAATTCCTTCACTCACCAAACAGCAAGCCTTCGACAAATTACAATCCAAGGTAGCGGCGATTAAAGCCAAACACCAAAAAACCCGGCAAGAGCTAAAAGCCCTATTGCCATCCATGCTAGAACAGATTTTTACAGCATCGGCAAAAACATGATTCGAGTCTTCTTCTCTTATTCCCACGTTGACGAAAACTATCGCAACGAACTCCAAAAACACCTGATGAGTTTACAGCATCAGGTGTAGGCCGGAATAAGACTTTCGTTGGCTACGTTTAACATCTTCAACTAGCATGTCGGTTTCTGCAATTTCTTCAATGCTTTTAGTAAATGGAGGTTTGCTTACCTGACCATCTAAATTAATTAACTCCTCAGTTCGTAATGATTGAACAATAAAAGGCGAATGCGTTGTGACAATAAATTGAATCTTTGGGAATGTTCTTTTAAGGTCGGCAATAATATTTGTCCTCGTTCCCACGCGCTGCGTGGGAATGCCGTGAGCGACGCGCCAGCGTCAAGTTCAATTAAACCAACCTGTATCTATTTTTAAAAGACCCTCTTGCCCAGCATAGTTGCGAGCACTAGAGTACGCCAATGCACGGCATCATCAACATAACCTCGTTTTACCGGATTATTATGTATGTATTCAATTTTTTGCCGCATCATCTCATCACTTTGGATTTGCTGAGGGTGAGAACCTTCCTCCCAAACCTGATAGTCACGATCTGTTTTATGCGCTCTTTTATAAAACGCCAGTTGCTTAAGTATGCGTTCAGCGCCTTGCACTTTAAGTACTTCCAGCAACTGTTTAGCCGTCCAAGATTTAAAACTGCTTATCTCTGCTGGTAATGTTTCTGATTGTGCAATTAAATGCAGATGGTTTTCCAAAATAACATAAGCGTAAACCTTAAGATCACGCTGTTCTTGTCTATAGGTTAAGGCATCCAAAATAACTTGAACCGTTGCAGGACGTGTAAAAAGTGGTATCCAATTATTTATAGTACAGGTTAAAAAGTGGGGCGCTTGCTGATCGTAAATTCTATAGCGAGACCTACCCATGATGGACTCCTGCTTGTTTAGTCAATGTTTTATCTTTCTCGTTTCCGCAGACGGTGTGGGAACGAGACATTTATTTCAAGTATAGCTTAATTTATAACATAAAGCCGATAAGTACTAAACTCACAGTCCTCGTTCCCTACCATAGCCCTAGTTCACACGCATAGTCCTAGTTCCCACGCGCTGCGTGGGAATGCCGTGGGCGACGCGCTAGCGTTGCGATTCGGGACGCTGGCGCGTCTGCACTGAATTCCCACGCGGCGCGTGGGAACTAGAGACTGCTAGGCCGCTGATTTTTCTAGACTGGCTAGGGCTAGCTGTCCTCGTTCCCACGCATAGCCCTCGTTCCCACGCGCTGCGTGGGAATGCCGCTGGCGACGCGCTAGCGTTGCGTTTCGGGACGCTGGCGCGTCTGCACTGAATTCCCACGCGGCGCGTGGGAACTAAAGGGTGCTAAGGGTTAAGCGGTTAACTCGCCTTTAAAAGCCCGTTGTAGCAGGCTGTTGAATAAGGCTGCTGATTTTTCTAGGCTGGCTAGGGCTAGCTGTCCTCGTTCACACGCATAGCTCTCGTTCCCTCGCGCTGCGTGGGAATGCCGTGGGCGACGCGCTAGCGTTGTGTTTCGGGACGCTGGCGCGTCTGCACTGAATTCCCACGCGGCGCGTGGGAACTAGAAGCTGCTAGGCTGCTAGGTAAGTTCACCTTTAAAAGCCCGTTGTAGCAGGCTGTTGAATAAGGTTGCTGATTTTTTTAGGCTGGCGAGGGCTAGTTGTCCTAGATCCCACGTATAGCCCTCGTTCCCACGCGCTGCGTGGGAATGCCGTGGGCGACGCGCTAGCGTTGCGCTTAGTGACGCTGGCGCGTCTGCACTGAGTTCCCACGCGCTGCGTGGGAACTAGAAGCTGCTAGGCTGCTAGGTAAGTTCACCTTTAAAAGTCCGTTGTAGCAGGCTGTTGAATAAGGCTGCTGATTTTTCTTGGCTGGCGAGGGCTAGCTGTTTTTGGGCTTCGATGGATTGGATATGTTCAGCGAATTGGTTTGACTGGGCTGCATGATGGCTACCATCATTTTAATGATATGGCGTGGGGTTCTAAATTGGCCGTTAGTACCGGCGCTGGCGATTTTAGACAGTAAATATTCGTAGAGATCGCCTTTAGTATCTCTATCATCCATCTGGATTTTATCGATCATCTGCACGACTTGGTCTAACAGTCTAGGCGTAGGAATCATAAAGGTCGCGCCCTTCATGAAGCTAGCAAACACACCGACCTCAGTGCCGAGCTGCTTCATGTGCTCAAAGGTGGTGAGGTTATCGCTATCGATTTGCGGTTGGGTAAATAGCGAAAATAATGATTCAGGCTCTAGGTTTTTAAAATGATGCCAGCGAAACTTTTTGTGTGCCTCGGTGTAGATGGGATTTTGCACGCTGATGCCGACGATATTGGCTTTCTTTTCTGCTAATAGTTGTTGTTCATCTAGCCTACGCAAGAATAATAAAAAAGTGAACTGCTCAATGACGGTGAGTGGATTACTAATGCCACCAGTCCAAAATGCTTCCCATATTTTATCGACTTGGCTTCTAAGCTCCCCCGTTATCATGCTGTCCTTTGAGTTTGTAGCTTTACGCTTACTTTTGTAATGAAAATGTAGTCTATTGTGCCATTACATTACTTCTTAACCTACATAAAGCGGCTAATTGAATAGTAACAAGCCGTAAAATATTGGTCAATTCTGTTTGATTTGGAGATTCTCTGTTCTAGAATCCTTTTCTATCTAATTGTTATTAAAAAGCTATTAACTGATGTTACGCAGTAACGAGGTTTTACTCTCGTTTGCCTCGCCGAGCACCGCAGGTTTTGTTGGGATTAAGTCCGTAAGTCGTAGGGCGGTTTCGCGACAGCAAACCGCCACACACGCAAGATTGCAAACAATCGAACAAAAATGCTCATGAAGAAAAATCTAAGCGAGGGGTAATTTTGTAGCTCCGTTTAGGGTGGATTGTCGCTACCGCTCCGAATCCACCCTACAGAATCACTAAAGACCAATCGGTAACTCATCCATTAAGGCAATCTGTTCACGTAACTCAATAATTCTGTCTTGCCAATAGCGAGGGTTATTAAACCAAGGGAAAGCCATAGGAAAGGCAGGATCATCCCAGCGTTTTGCAATCCACGCAGAATAATGCAGCAATCGTAAGGTACGTAAAG
>Ga0214187_1000564_pt1 | contig 9038 bp, 11 predicted proteins | sample TroBogEpilimnion_4_FD_153025 | JGI IMG/M metagenome (GOLD analysis project Ga0214187, IMG submission 153025) | Freshwater microbial communities from Trout Bog Lake, WI - 24JUN2008 epilimnion | ecosystem: Environmental > Aquatic > Freshwater > Lake > Epilimnion/Euphotic zone | place: Trout Bog...
CGCCATGACCTCTCAGACATCTCGGACATCTCAAACATCTCAAACATCTCAAACATCTCAGAATGCACACCGTATCGGTATCTGCACGGCGACGTTCCGGGGCACTGGTCAGCCTTGCACATACCGAGCGAAACACGGCGAGTTGTGCGGGGTTCATTCTCGGCTTGCGTCGACGGCTGCGACACAGGATCTCGAGGAGTGCGCCGTGTGTCTCGAGTACGTCAAGCCCCGGCAACGCAAGGAATTGGCATGCGGCCACGTGTTCCATCGCAAGTGCGTGCGTCGCTGGTTCAATCGAGGCAGGTTGACGTGCCCCATGTGTCGCGCGCCATGCCTGAACGAGACGGACCTGGCTACTCTCAGCGATCGATTGGGTCAGTTGATCGGAGAGAATCCTGCGCCGGCGGGCATCCATTTCGCAATGCACATTGTCGCGCTCATGGGCGTGGCGGAGGTCCAGGTGGCTCTTGGATTGACGCAAGAGAGGTTGCAGTTGGTCGTCGAGGTCTTGTACCAATCGTTTTCGGTGCCCCATTTTTTACACAATGTACGTCTCGTGGGCATGTAACACATTGACACAGAGTCGTTGAAATCCCAAGGCGATTTTTGGTGCTCCTAGAATAATGGACACGGGCGAAGATATGAACGCGACGCCTATGTCTGTGGTCGAGAAGATGCCTCCTCCGTTGCTTCAGACCAAAGCTGCACAGGGACCCGTCGATTTGCCGAATTACAGAGATTTGCTCAACGAAATCACGCACTCGCAAGCCCCGTCTGTGGGAGCACCGCCTCCTCCGCAATCGTCACTCATGCCCCAGCAACCCCTGGCGCACTACCCTCAACAGCCACAACAACAGGCTCCACAGATGCCTCCACAGATGCCTTCACAGATGCCTTCACAGTACCCTCAATACCCACCACAGTATCCTCAGTATCCTCAATACCCATCACAGTATCCTCAATACTCGCAATACCCACAATACCCCCAGTCTCCGTCACAACGTCAACACATTCCAAACATTCCAAACATTCCAAACATTCCAAATTCCAAATCTCCTCGAGGCCTTCCCGAATCCACCTCTCCTAAACCGACGTCACAGTCACATTGGGCCGTGCGTCTTGTCCGTGCGAACAAAGCTGTCATTGCCGTCGTCCTCATTGTGTTTGTTTTGCTGACCTTTGTGTTACCTCGACTGCTGAGGATGCCCCGTTTTGCCACGCCGGAAGGTCGTCTGAAAGTTCTGGGCAGTGTCGCAGCATCCGTCGCGAGCGGAGGCGTGTTCAAATTGGCCACCGCACTGAGCCCATGAGTCGTCAATCGTCGTCAATCGTCGTCAGAGTCGTCAGAGTCATCAGAGTCGTCAGAGCTCAAAAACGGGAAGGCGGGTTCGAGGGGTGCGAGGGGTGGATCACACGCTTTGATTTCCAGGACTTTCCATCGCAAGCCCCAATGTGTCTCCGAGGTCCATGCGCCTCCCAGCTCCAGCAGGCACGAGCACCCGCTGAAGGTGGTAGGATCCGATGCGATGTCCGCGGCAGCATCGAAGAACAGGGTATCGCTGAATGCCGACGCTTTGAGGTTCGAGTCAAAGATGCAACTGTGCCACATGCGCGGTTGGTCCAAAAAATCGGCGGCGTGCTCTCGAGCGTGGTCTTCCAACGTCCTCACAAAATCCAGGAAGCCCTCGTGATGCACGCCCAATTCGATGGCATACCTTCCCGGCAAGGAGGTGATGGTGCACCGAGAAGGCGGCACTTGGACCCTGATGTGCGTCACGGGCACCACACGACGCGACATGGGAAACCATCGCACCTCGGCGAGATTGACGCGTCTGTAATCTGCCATGAGTCAAAACTTAGGCATCGTCCATGGCGGCGTCTTTAAGCGACTCGACGATACGAACGACATCCTGGGTCGCCTTGTCCAGCGTGGCCTCGCAATCGTCGAAGAAGGGCGGGCACGTCAAGGTGAATGTCTGGCACTGGAATGGGTGATGTTTGGGCGCGTCGAGCATTTCCTGAGCGATGCGGACTTGCTCGGCCCTCAGATCTTCCAGGGTGACGGCGTTGTACCACGAGTTGCCGGAACACACCATCTGTTCAAACGACTCGTCATGCGGCATGCGGAGGTGCACCATGGCGTGCGTGTCCACATGGCATCCCAGGACGCTGACCAGCTCCCGCGTCATCTCGTGCTGCAATCGCGCCATGGCAGGGTGGGCGGGCACATGTTCGAACCACGGCACGTTGAGTACCAAGATGTCTGCTGCGGCGTGCGAGGAAACCGCCTGGACCTTGCGCACCAGTGAATGCCAGGGCGACGAGGGGTGGTGCGCCACGCTGATCATGGTCCATGCGGGTCGAACGCGGTGTATGATGCGCAACACGGCTGCTCGTCCCGAATGCGGCAACCCTTCCAGCGTGAGCAACATCATGCCGGGACACGTATCTGGAGATTCGCAAGATATTTGGGCGGGTCACCTAACGAACCTACCTAACCTACCTAACGAACCTAAAGAACCTAACGACTTAAAGTGGCGTTGCGTTCAGTTGCCGCATACATTTTCACGGGGCATTGCACACACTGCATCATGAGCGCGACGACCCAGAGCTGGAACACCATGATGCGTAACTTTCTGGAAGAGTTGGAGCAGACCTTCCCCGAGGAAGACAAGGTCGGCTTGGTCACCGAGGCGTTCGACGAGCTGGTCCGCATCAACGCCAAGAAACCCATGGAATTGTTTGTCGCCGCACTGGCGCCCCACGCGGCCCTGGTCACGTCCAAAGATCCCGCGCTGTTCAACCAACCGATCAGGCTGCCTGGGGGACTGGACATGTCGGTGCTGTGGGCCAAGCCGGACGTGGACCAAGCGACGCGAGATGCCATCTGGAGTTACCTGCAAATGCTCTTCATGTTGGGAACCACGGTAGAGCAATTGCCGCCGCAGCTGTTGCAGGCCATCGAGAGCGTTGCCATGAATTGCGCGACACAGATGCAGGATCCGCAGAACGTCGATTTTGCCGGGTTGTCTCAGATGCTTATGGGGGGTCTGGGCAGCGTGTTGGGTGGTGCAGGCGCCGGGGCGTTGGGTGGGCACCCTTCCTCACGGTTGTCAATGTCTTCAAACTCGTCACGGTCGTCAAAGTCGTCAACGTCTAACCAGTCTTCACAGCGTCGCCTGAACTGAACTGACTGACCTGACTGAACTGCCAATTGACTGAACTGACTGCAGGCCATGGTCGCTGTCGCGTGACCGAAAAAATCTGTGGTGTGTCTAGAAGCCTCGTAGAATGAAGGGAGATGCGTTGTGGTTCGATGATGTCCAAGTCCTGTGGCGGCGCCCTCTCGAGTTCTTTCCCGCGGCAGACCAGACCCCGGCTGAGCGTGTGAATGCTCTCGTGCGCCTCGTCGTCTACGCGTCCCTCGCGGCCTTTGCGTATAACCGTCAGCCTCGGACGTTGGTCCTGGGCGGCGCGGCGATCGCGGTGGTGTCGTTGGCGTTCAGAGGCTCGGACAAGGATTCCTACCCCGTCAGCGCCAGGGACAGCGCACAGCCCGTGACGACCGCGCAAGCCTCGATGGCACAATGCACGAAGCCGACCAAGGACAACCCTTTTGCCAATGTGTTGTTGACTGACCTTGCCCAGAATGTAAACAGGCCTCCCGCGTGTGCGTACGATGACGTCAAGGACGAGATCCGCGATCATTTCAATACCGGTCTGATCCGCGATGTCGGAGATGTGTACCAGGTCCAAAACAGTCAGCGCCAATACCACACAATGCCATGCTCGACGGGAATCCCTGATACCCAGGCGTTTGCGAATTTCCTGTATGGCGGGATGACCTCGTGTCACGATGATCAGAGCGCGTGCAGGCCCTTGACCGGGTGAGTTTGAGGCGAGAGTGTGCCAGAGTGCCAGAGTGTCCTTGGACGCACGCCGTGTACACACCCTAGGCGCGCTTCCGGGTGGTGTGGGTGGTGTAGGTGGTGTGCACGTGCCAGGCGACCAGGAGGACCAAGACGGCGACGGACAGGGTCACCAGATCTGTGAGTTTCCATGCGGCATCCGGGAGAGGCACGCCCGCGAAGACCAGGGCATTTTGTACTGCAGATTCAAAAGATGTGAAATGGTACGTAGACATGCCGTTGTGGGTCCCGACGGTGTACACGGGCGCACGACAACATGTGAGATTGGGTCCAAAATATCCCGCACCTGCCGCGGCGACGAAGGCTGCATGGTCGCCGAATTTGGGTTGTGGGTACGACAGGTGCACGGGTTGAGATCCTCCGATGACTTCCATGAGTTGCCGAACGATCTCATTGGCCGCTTCGGTGTCATCTGTGGTTTGTTTGAGCGTCTTGCGCGTGACTGGGGAGTGCACATCGAATCGGGTTGCCGCGACGCTCACGACATGCCACGGTTCCGACGACTCAAATGGCATATCGATGTATATGAGACCCCATGGCGTCGACCGCGTGCCTCCTTCGAGATGCGGCTTGACATCGAAATGACACGCGAGGCTCCAATATTCGTTGTACTTTGTGCGTCGTGCGAATGCGTCGAAACCAGGCTCGATCAGATTGGACTTCTTGAGGATCGTCGACAGCGGCATGGGAGGCACCGCAAAGATGATGCGTGGCGCCGAGAGACGTTGACCCGTATGCGTCACAAGACTGGTGCCCGAGGGGTCGAGTGTTTTGACGCAGGTGTTGAGCATGAAACGAACTCCTTTGGACGCCAAGAAGGTTTTCCATTGTGGCCAGAGCACTTTGTCGTGAGCTTGCCGCGGCTCGTAAAAGCCGTACAGACTGTGCTCGTTGAATCCAGATAAAAATTCGTACATGGAGTACCTGTCGGACGCAGCGCCATCGCTGAAGCGGCACACTTGGTCCATGTACCACCGAGCGGTCGCCGAGAATCGTTTGGACGCCGCCCATGCATCCACGGAGATGTTCTTGTACTTGGCAGGGAAGGCACAGAAGGCACAGAACGCCAGAGACAAGTGTGTGGATTCACCGAGACTCATGTGGTTGAACCACGAGGCATTATCGATGAGTGCGGGAGACCATTGCGTCGGCACAAAGACGTCAGACCAATCGAGCCCGATGGTGTCAAGTACAAACCGCATGGTGACATAGGCTCCCGAATACACGCGTGGACCATGCTCTGAAAACAGGTTGTCCATGCCTCTGTCGACATAATGGCAGCCACCGACATCACCATTTTGCTCGATCAAGAGGATGCGGCCGGGCAGGTACGTCGCCAAGGTCATGCCCACGGGTCCAGCGCCCACAATGATCGTATCGAAACAGCCGCACCCACATCCGGGGCCGCAGTGACACGCTTTGCCATTGCCGCACCCACATCCACATCCGCTCTTTGCGAGGGTCATTGGGGATGTGGGCTTGACGGTGGGCTTGACGGTGGGCTTGACGGTGGGCTTGACAGAGGGCTTGATTGATGGCTTGACGGTGGGCTTGACGGTGGGCTTCCCGGTCCACATGCGTCTTACATGACACAAGGAAAAAATCAACGACCAAGAGTCTTTCAGTCTTTCAGTCTGTCCACCGGCTCACGCAGAAGTTGGCATAATAACTGTCTTGATCAATGGGCGATGGATCTGGGCCGCCGAAGAATTCAGATAAAAACACATCGTTGAGTCCATACTCGGGTTTCAGACGCCACACGATATTGTTCAACGTATGTGTCACGCCATTGATCGTCAAGCTGGCCGCTCCGTCCGCATTGGGCGTCGAGCCGGTAAACGTATTGAGTTTGGTCCCTATTTCCAAGCGATTCCATTGTCCCGTTTTCAAAGCTCCGGCAAACTCTGGTTTGAAAACTCCGAATCCATAATCTTTGGTGCCTTGGAGTTGAGGGTCAGGTTGATGGGAGCCGGCAGGAACGTAGATGTACAGGATTGCTCCTCCATTTTCTTGGAACATGATGCGGTTGGATGCCCCGTCTGCCGTGTGTTGTCCTTTACTTGAATTCCCTGGCCCGATACTTGATCCCCCGATCTTGCCTCCTTTGGCCCATTGGTATCCCGTCGGATAAAAGGCATCGAACGACAGCACCACACCCTGACCACCCTGGAACAGCGGCATCCCTTTGGGCACGGCAAAGAGACCGATGCCACCGACGGCCGTGGGATGTGACTTTGAATCCGCACTGGTGCCTGAGAATTTGTCGTGGTGCACCTTGACGGCACGTACACCGTTCATGGTGACCAGAGTGCTCTTGCTCCAATTTTGACTGGAAGCAGGGTAATTCCATGCGCCTCCCTTGGGCAAGAGGGCATCTGACAAGGGAAGGTCGGTCATGAAGGTCCCCGTGTGAAGTCCAGGTCGGTGTGCCTGTGCCATGTTATGATTCATAGTATTCATAGTACATATAGTACACATAATATCTGAGGACACTCTGGACACCCCGGACACCCTGGACACTCATCCATTACACGCGATTACACACGTTACACACGTTACACACGCTGGTATTTGGACACATATGCGGCAGACATGCACATGAGACTGTGTGCCAATGCAGATTCCAAGGACCGCGGAGTCGTCACGCTCTTGGCCAGAGCCGCACACGCCAACGCCAGCTTGGGATCCATAGATTTCTGTGCCGCGGCAGTATCGAGCATGCGCTGTACGCTTTTGAGGAGGGTTGCTGCGTGTGGCGCCAAGAGCTTCGTGGGCGCCAGAGCCAACAGGGCGCATGAGGGATACTTGCTCGCTTGCGGCGCATGGTCCAGACGCTTGACCAGGGTGTCCACCAGGGGCGGGCTGAATTCACACATGGCCGACACGGGAGCAAACAGGAAGAGACGCAACACATCGTCGGGTTTCTGCGCCAACGTGGTGATCAGCATGTCGCTCAGGGTCGGCACGGACACGCTGCACCACACGATGAGCTTGCCGAACGCCGTGATGCATGCCGCACGCTCGTCTGCCGACACGTCTCTGCCCGCCCTGGCCAAGGCCACCACGATGTCTCCAAAGAGCTGGTGGAATGCGGCGGCCGTGCGTCTCATGGTCACCTCGGACGCCAGAGACATGAGAAGCCTCGACGCTTTGACCACGCTCCATGCATGCTGCCCTGGCGTCGCGGCGACCAAGCATCCCGCCAACGTCTTGTCGCTCGCGTCCAGGATTGCAGCGGCTCGCTCGGCGTCTACGTCTCCGCTGTCCATATCGTGCAAAAATGCCTCCCATGCGCCATGCTCGTTGCGTTCGAGACATTGATTGACCAGGGCCGCGGTGTCGCGCGAGTAGACCGGCATGCCGCGATGTGTCCTCAGCACTTCACACGCCAGCGACATGATGGGCACTTCGGGCAACGAGATGTGCACGGCTCTGTCACCCAAGGATCCATCGGGCAACAAGACCACACGGCGCGGTAAGGACCCAGATAAACCGGTCAGGGCCGCGGTGATATCTGCCGCGAGATCCATTGATGCGTTGTGTCTCTGGAGGTGTCTCTGGAGGTGTCTCTGGAGGTGTCTCTGGAGGTGTCTCTGGAGGTTTCAACCGGCTTAAAGCCAGTGTGCACGAGGCAAGGAACCCAGTGTCACACAGATGGTACCCACGGACCCGACGCCCCTCCACGGCCTATTTGTCGAAGCACAGATCCTGTCACGCCGGAAGGAGGTGGACGTGGCGACGGCGGCCGCTGAAGAGCTGGCTCGGCACGTGAAAGATGTGGCGGCGGCTCAGAGACAACTGATGGACACTATGCTCGTGGATTTCGAGGCCAAAGTTCGCGAGGCTGCAGAGAAAGGACTGCGCGAAGTCACGGTGCTGGAGTTTGAAGGACAGGACACATACTGTGACTTGTATTACTTGTACTTGCTCAAAGGGCCACGATCAAGTCACGTGCCCGGCGTGGTGCCTCTCCTCGTGAAGATGCGTGATGCCCTGAAACCTTTCCGCGTGACTCATGTGTGGAAGGATGGCACCGTGCACAATTGCGTCACTGTGTCCTGGTGACTTTGAGGAGACATTGAGGTGACCTTGTATGTGACTTGTTGGCGACGTGTTGGTGACCTTGTATGTGACTTTTTTTTAAGATCGTCCAGTAAAATTTCTCACTCAAGGAAATGAAGCGCCAGAGTCTCGGTCTCGCAGTCATTGGTGTGGTAGTCGTCATAGCTGTCCTGACCTTGATCCTCACCCAGCCGAGGAAGGAAGGCTTGACTCCGGCAGATTGTGGGAAAAGCAAAGTACAAGGACACGAGAAGGAATCATTGCTCGCGGGCCATCATTGTTGCCCAGACTGGACGTTTGCCCAAGACAATCATTGTGAGACATACGACGGGTGCAAAGTTCACAAAGATGGCATTGTCTATGATTGTCCCTCCAAACCCAAGCGCGTCGGGAAAACACTGTTTATGTGCAACGACTCAAACCACCGCATCTATGCCAAGTCCAAGGAGGTTGCCGATGCGATGTGCACGCGATACAGTCGTACACAGGGTCTCACCCCGGCTCAAGCGCAGGCTCAAGCACAAGCTGCAGGAATTTTGGAAGGCGCGGTTCTTGGAGCGGGTCTTGGAGCGGGTCTTGAGCACGTACAACAAGAACAACAACAGCAAGCACAAAAGAAGTGCACCGATTCGAAGCATGTTTGGTATCAACCACAACATGGACCTGGGAAATGTTTGAGCATCACCGGTGATTTTCCATCCTTAACAGCCTTAACAGGACCACAAAATACCAAACCACTGAACACCGGCGGCGCAGGGAAACCATCTAATGGCGCATACGTTCCACAGAGAGCGACGACGAATCAACATGTTCCAGATGGCATGCCGCCTGTACATAAGAATACCCGTCATCCCGGTAAGCATCAGGGTGGCAACGCAGCATCTGAGGCTCAAGTTCAGTTGTGTGCTGCTCAACATGGGACACAGAAAGGGAATACATGCTTCACGTGGGGTTACTGCGCGGCAAAGAACAAAGATCCCGTCTATGCCAATGGGGTTGTCACTGGATGCAAGCCGAATATCCCGCTCAATGTTGGGACTGCCAATT
>Ga0214187_1000566_pt1 | contig 9034 bp, 8 predicted proteins | sample TroBogEpilimnion_4_FD_153025 | JGI IMG/M metagenome (GOLD analysis project Ga0214187, IMG submission 153025) | Freshwater microbial communities from Trout Bog Lake, WI - 24JUN2008 epilimnion | ecosystem: Environmental > Aquatic > Freshwater > Lake > Epilimnion/Euphotic zone | place: Trout Bog...
CCCCACCTTGCCTGCTTCATCCACAATGCCTCGAGCTAGCTCTTGAATTTCTGCAACTGTAAATCCTTCAGGCAACGCCGCGGCAACCAACAAGTACTCTGGGGTTCCGCCCATCGCATAAATATCGGCAAGGTTCGCAGCGGTGATCTTTGCACCGATTTCAAAGAGAGAGGACCACTTTCGGTTGAAGTGAACACCCTCGACAGCAATATCTGTGGCCAGAGTAACCTTCCCTTTAGGTTGGGAAATAACTGCAGCATCATCGCCGATCCCAACCAAAACTCTTTCGTCGGAAGAGCCGGCCGATTCGAAGATCGCCTGTACCGCGGCGATGAACGAGGATTCGCTGGCCATATAAATTCTCTTCCCTTAACCCTAGGTTCTGGGAGTAGCCTAGAGCCCGTGCGGGCAAGCCTCGCCAGTAACTACGATAGGTCAAAGGAGTCAATATGTCAGTTCAGGTTTATATCTTGATCCAAACCGATGTCGGCAAGGCTTCCAGCGTTGCTAAAGCAATCTCGCAGATTGCAGGCGTCACATTGGCTGAAGGCGTAACTGGCCCCTACGACGTCATCATGCGCGCAGAGTCCCCCAGCATGGAAGAGCTCGGCCGCGGCGTGCTCGCCAAGGTGCAGGCAGTTCCTGGCATCACTCGTACCCTGACCTGCCCCGTGACCTCGCACTAAGGCATGGCTGAAGCAAAACCAATAATTCTCGCCATTCAAAATGACGAGACTGATGCTCCGCATTTAGTCGGGCGCTGGCTCGAAGAACTCGGCTTTGAAATAAGAGTCTTGCGCGCTTTTGCAGGCGAAACCGTTCCGACCCAGGTTCCCGATTATGCAACAGCACTACTCCCCCTCGGCGGTCACATGAATGCGACAGAAGATCATCTCCACCCATGGCTTGCTCCAGAGCGCGCGTTGCTCAAAGATGCTATCGAACGCGACATCCCTATCTTCGCCATTTGTCTTGGCACTCAACTACTTGCAGTGGCCGGTGGCGGACGCGTTGAGCGAGCAGAACTAGGTGAAGTTGGCATTTACTCTATTCACGGCCTTGGAGTAGCCGATTCAATTTTTACATTTGATTCAGAATTGCCCGTTGCGCAGTGGCACGAAGATCAGGTGACGGCACTTCCGATTGGAGCGACACTTTTGGCATCGAGTGAGTTGTGTGTCAACCAGGTCTATCGCTTAGGCACCAGAAGTTATGGCGTTCAGTTCCATCCTGAGATAGATCTTGAAGTTGTGAAATGGTGGGAAGCAGAAGCAGATAACGCCTTTATCGATTCTGGTAAGTCAACTATTGCTCCAGAATTCGCTGCGGCAGAGGAAGATCTCATCGCTACCTGGAAGCCGATCATTCAACGCTGGGGCCAATCTCTTCTGGAGAAATAACTAAGGGGCCCAACTTTCTGGACCCCTTAGTTATTAAAAATTTATTGCTAGATGTTCTTGATTGGTCCTTTGAACCACTTCTTTACTGAGAGGTGCCACCAGATCCACAAGAGGATAAGTGCTCCACCAGTGATAATTGGCGCGTAGTTCACCGAGGTCCAACTAAATCCCTTGCGGAATGGGATTGCCGATGGGTAGAGAGGCAAGATGAAGTAAACGGAGATCACGATGATCTCTGTAACTGCAACCAAGTTCATCCACTTGTACTTGCTACCCAGAGTCCAGGCACCTGGCTTAAAGCTATCGCCAGCTTTCCAACGCAGATAGATCGGAATCATAAATGCGAGGTAGAGAGAGATAACGCAGACCGAAACAACAGCATAAAACGCTGTTGGAGCGCCAGCTGAGCTCTTGTAGAGCGCTGGAAGGGTCATTGCGACTCCAGCTGCTGCTGAAATGAGAATAGCGTTGATCGGAGTACCAGAGCTATTGACCTTGCTCCAGTGCTTGCTTCCAGGAAGGGCGCCGTCGCGAGAGAATGCATACATCATTCTTGAACATGATGTAAGGCATGCTGTCACGCAGAAAAGCTGCCCAATGGTTGTGATGAACATGATCAACTTAAAGAGTCCTCCATCTCCGCCAAGAGCAGAGTAGAAGATTGCGATTGGACTGCCTTGGCCAAATGGATTTACCTTTGGATCGGCGGAGTTGATGATATCGAATTTAGATGCAGCCCAGAGGAACGAGAGAAGCAGGATGTATCCACCAACTGCAGAGTAGAAAATGGATTTCCAAATTCCTTTAGCAGCATTGATATGAGCTTCATGTGTCTCTTCCGAAAGGTGAGCCGATGCATCGAATCCGGTAATTGTGTATTGGGTTAACAAGAACCCCAAAGGCAAGATGAAATACCAGAAACTTCCACCGGTACCAGCAAATCCAGAGTTATTGATGTGCTTAAAGAAGAAACTTCCGGAGGCATGCTGCTTTGGAGCAACCAGAAGAACCCCAACAATGACAGCCACACCAAAGACGTGCCACCAAACAGAAATATTGTTCATGAGCGCTAGAAGATGGTGACCATAGAGGTTAATGAGAGTGACAATCACAATAACGATGAGGAACAAGGCGAACTGCTGCTTGATGTAATCGCCACCGAATGAGTTGGTCCAGCTCTTTACATAGAAACCGAGAAGCTGATTGATGTAGAAGGTCGATCCATAACCAACCGAAGCGGTTACCGAAACTAAGCCAATGAGGTTGAGCCAACCTGTGTAGAAACCAGCTTTTGCTCCGCCTAGTTTAGAAGCCCACCAGTAAATGCCACCGGAAGTTGGGAAAGCAGATGCTAGCTCGGACATTGAGAGTCCAATAATAAGAATGAGGGTGGCGACTATTGGCCAACCGACAGTGATCGCGAAAGGTCCACCGAAGTTCCATGCCTGGGCGAATGTTGTGAAGCAACCCGAAAGAATGGAGATGATAGAGAAGGAGATTGCAAAATTTGAAAACCCAGACCAACTGCGAGTGAGCTCTTGTTTATATCCGAGTTCGGCTAAGCGCCGCTCATCATCTGAATGAATTTGGGACATCTTTGTCATTCCACCCTTCTAGAAGTTGGCGAAAGTCTGCCTCAAAAAGTGTGACTTTGGAAGGATGCGGAAGTGGTTTCATAATGAATTTTCGCTCCCAAAATGGTCATTGTGCGTGCTGACCTGCACGAGTAACCTGTATATGTTCAATTCCCAGCACTTAACTATCGGAGGAATAACAAGTGTCTCTCTCCCTGGAACAGTTAAAAGCAGATGTAGCAAGTGGCAAAATCGACACCGTCGTGGTCGGTGCGACAGACATGCAGGGCAGATTGCAGGGCAAGCGGATTCACGCGCCCTTCTTCGTTGCTGACACCATTAAGAATGGCACCGAGGGGTGTAACTACCTGCTGGCAGTAGATGTAGATATGAACACCGTTCAGGGCTACGACGTTTCGTCCTGGGATACGGGATACGCCGATATGGGTCTCCACCCTGATTTCGACACCTTGCGCTATCTCCCTTGGCACGATGGCACCGCCTTTGTGATCGCCGACTTCGTCGACCACCACAAGCATGGGGTCTCTGTCTCGCCCCGCACTATCTTGAAAAATCAGTTGGCTCGCCTCGATGCTGCCGGAATGATGGCGCTCTGCGGGACTGAACTGGAATTCATCGTCTTCAATGACACCTTTGAAGAGGCCTGGAACAAGGGTTACAAGGACCTCATCCCTTCCAACCAATACAACATTGATTACTCCCTCATCGGCACCGGCCGCGTCGAAAAGTTGCTCCGTGCAATTCGTCTAAATATGGATGGTGCTGGCTTGATCGTTGAATCAGCTAAGGGTGAGTGCAACCTTGGACAGCACGAGATTGCCTTCCGCTACGAAGATGCATTGAGCACCTGCGACAACCACTCCATCTACAAGATGGGCGCCAAAGAGATTGCAGCGCAACAAGGCTGCTCGCTCACCTTCATGGCTAAGTTCAATGAGCGCGAAGGAAGTTCATGCCATATCCACCTTTCATTCCGTGGCAAAGATGATTCTGCGGTTCTTGCTGGAGATGCCGGCGATGGCATGTCAAAGCTTGGTCGCCACTACTTGGCAGGAATTCAAGCCCATATGCGCGAGCTCAGCCTCTTCTTTGCACCAAATATCAATTCTTACAAGCGCTTCCAATACGGCACCTTCGCTCCAACCGCTCTCAAGTGGGGTCGCGATAACCGCACTTGCGCTTTGCGTCTAGTTGGACAAGGTCATTCCTTGCGCATCGAGAACCGTGTTCCGGGTGGAGATGCCAATCAATATCTCGCCGTCGCTGGCATGATCGCCGCTGGTATAGATGGAATTGAAAATGAACTCGAACTCGAACCTATCTTCCAAGGCAATGCTTATGCCCTCGAAACTTCTCGCGTTCCAACATCACTCCATGAAGCTCGTGACCTCTTCGCCAATAGCGAATGGATTGCCAAGACCTTTGGAATCGATGTCCAAAAGCATTACACCCATATGGCAGATACCGAATTAGATGCCTATAGCCGCGCAGTCACCGACTGGGAGCGTTTCCGCAACTTCGAAAGAATGTAAGGTAGTTATTTATTATGAGCACATATACCGTTATTAACCCTGCCACCGCGACTGCCGTCAAGGATGTTGCCCTCGCTGATCTTGCGACCACCGATGCAACTATCGCTAAAGCCAATAAGGCCTTTGAAACCTGGCGCCTCGTTAATCCAGGCGATAGAGCTAAGTTGCTTCGTAACTTTGCTCGCGTCGTCGATGAGCATCTAGAAGAGTTGGCTCAACTGGAAGTCCTAAACTCTGGCCACACCATCGGCAATGCCCGCTGGGAAGCCGGCAATGTGCGCGACTGTCTTAACTATTACAGCGCTGCTCCTGAGCGCCTCTTCGGTCGTCAGATTCCTGTCCCCAATGGAATCGACATCACTTTTAAAGAGCCGCTGGGAGTTATCGGAATCATCGTCCCGTGGAACTTTCCTATGCCTATCGCTGGTTGGGGCTTTGCTCCTGCGCTAGCGGCCGGTAACACCGTCGTTCTCAAGCCAGCCGAGCTCACCCCCCTCACCGCTATCCGACTCGGGGAACTAGCACTCGTTGCAGGTATTCCAGAGGGAGTCTTCAACGTAATTCCGGGCAAGGGAAGCATCGTTGGCGAACGTTTCGTAACCAACCCACTTGTTCGCAAGATCGTCTTCACCGGTTCCACTACGGTCGGTAAAGGAATCATGCGTGGTTGCGCCGATCAGGTAAAGCGTCTGACTCTTGAACTCGGCGGCAAGAGCGCCAACGTCATCTTCGCCGATGCCGATATCGAAAGAGCTGCTGCAGGCGCACCAGGTGCGGTCTTTGATAATGCTGGACAAGATTGCTGTTCTCGCTCGCGCATCCTCGTTCAACGTTCCGCTCTCGATTCATTTATGGAGAAGTTCGAAGTTGCTGTAAAGAAGTTCCGCGTCGAATCTCCAGAACTCGAAACCGCAGAGATGGGTCCACTTATCTCGGCAGGACAATTAGAGCGCGTGCGCGAATATGTTCCAGCAGGAACAGAGATTGCATTTACCGGTTCGATGCCAACTGGTCCAGGATTCTGGATGGCTCCAACTGTCCTGCTTGCTAAATCAACATCCGACCGTGCATACCGCGAAGAGATCTTCGGCCCAGTCGTTTCAGTCATCGCCTTTGAAGATGAAGCCGATGCAATTCGTCTTGCTAATGACTCTGAATACGGTTTATCAGGTTCAATTTGGACCCGCGATTTGGCAAAGGGGGTCCGCGTCTCGCGAGCTGTTGAAGCGGGCAACCTCTCGGTTAACTCCAACTCATCGGTGCGCTACTGGACCCCATTTGGTGGTTATAAGCAATCCGGACTTGGACGCGAGCTGGGACCAGATGCTCTTGATGCATTTACCGAGACCAAGAATGTATTCTTCGATACAAATAATTAAGGGAGAGTAATTAGGAATGTGTCGCTTGATGGGTTTCGTCTCTGCGGATAAGCAGACTCTGGTCGAGGCAGCAGGAAAAGAGTTCGCAGAATTTGCTGCGCTCTCAGCCCGCCATGGAGATGGCTGGGGAATTGCAACCTGCAATGTTGAAGCCCATCCAGAACTCCTCGTAGAACCAACCCGAGCATCGGTGAGCAAAGCCTTCGATCAAGCCTCTCATAACCTCAAATCAAGCGGAGCTCTTCTCCATTTACGTTGGGCTACTGGCGGTTTAGCGATTAATGAGGGAAACACCCACCCATTTACCTATCGCGACTATTCCTTCACCCACAATGGAGCGCTTCTGCCACCAGAATCGATCGACCCATTCATTGACCCTAAGTATGTGGCTCTTCGTCGCGGGCAGACCGATAGCGAGAGTTACTTCTATCTCATCGTTACCGAAATCGAGAAGTATGGCGTTGCGCGCGGCCTGCGCTCCGCTGTAAATATCATCCGCAAGAATTCGGTTTACTCCAGCATAAATTGCATGTTCTTAACGCCTACCGAGTTTTTTGTGGTCAACGAACATAATGACGAACGTATTCCGCATGGAGAACTACCAGGCTATTACGATCTCTTCTACCGCGCTGATGGCAAAGAGGTCTTGGTGGCATCTAGCGGTTGGACGCAAACTGATTGGCAAGAGCTGCCAAATCATAAAATTATGAAAGTAGACCGTGCTTCTTTAGCAATCGAGATCAGTGACCTTAACGAGTAACGTGGCCCGAACGTGAAAGGGCTGCATCAACGAGTCGTGTAATAACTTCAGAATATGTGACTCCTACGCGTCCCCACAATTTTGGAAACATTGATGTAGGTGTGAAGCCAGGCATCGTGTTGAGTTCATTGATTACGATTTCGCCAGCATCGGTATAGAAGAAATCCACACGGGCTAGCCCTTCACAGCCGAGAGCCTTAAATGCCGTAACCGCTGCGCCTTGAATCGCCGTTTCTACTCCAGCGGGCAGATCCTCCGGAAATACCACCGTTGTCGCGTTGTCCAGATACTTTGCTTCAAAATCATAGAACTCGTGGTTTCCTAGAATTTTGATCTGCCCAATCGGAGATGCATTGGCAGAACCAGAACTTTCTAGAACTCCACATTCGATTTCGCGACCCACGATCGCTTCTTCAATCATCACCTTAGTATCGAACTCGAAACCATGATCGATTGCCGCGGCAAGGCCGTCAAATGATTTCACCTTCGTTGTTCCGCGGCTGGAACCACTGCGCGCAGGTTTTACAAAGACTGGATATACCAAGCCTTCGATTTGTGCCGCGCTCCATTCTCCCTTTGTGAGCACCACACCTGGCGCAACCTTTAGGCCATTGGCTTGAAAGATCGGTTTTGCAAAGGACTTATCCATAGCCACCGCACTAGCGAGGACTCCAGAACCCACGTAGCGAATTCCAGCCATTTCACATAAACCTTGGACCGTGCCATCTTCACCATAAGGGCCATGTAGCAGTGGGAAGAGAACATCGATATTGAGTGCTTCACCCTTGTAACTAAATCCGTGAATATCGGCGGTAATCGCAGGCAGGGATTCGTCAACCTCTGGAAGCTTTCCATCTTTGATCGCGAGTACGCTGGATTGATCAACAAGAACCCATTTACCAGAGCGAGTAATCCCAATCAGAATCGGATCGAAGCGCTCACGATCTATAGCGCCAAGAATTCCGCCGGCAGATATGCACGATATTTCGTGTTCAGAGGATTGACCTCCGAAAACTATCGCGACCCGCTTCTTGCTCATCATAGTTCGGCCAGGGTACTGACAGACATGAGTCGCTCCATCGCTTGATCTGGAGTTATTGAACCCGTCACCGCATCGGCCATAACTTCAATAATAGGCACTTCTACACCAACTCTGTGGGCCAACTCGCGAATGGCGCAGGCCGATGCGACTCCCTCAACGGTTTTTGCAACCTCTAGGCGCGCACCTTCGATGCTGCCGATACGCCCAAATGCTTCACCGAACTGACGATTGCGAGATAGCGCAGAGCCACAACTTGCAACGATATCGCCCATCCCCGCTAGTCCTAGGAAGGTCAGTGGATTTGCTCCGTAGCTCTGACCGAAGCGAGCCACCTCAGATAGACCGCGAGTAATGATCATCGCTTGGGTATTTTCACCGAGATTCATGCCGATTGTCATTCCAACCGCAAGGGCGATGACGCTCTTTGCCGCGCCGGCGAGCTCGCACCCGATCAGATCATCCGATGGGTACACGCGAAAATATGGTGTTGTAAATAGGTCAACCATTAACATCTGTATCGACGCGCTGGTCGATGCTGCAACTGCACCGGCTGGTTCACGGAGAGAAAGCTCTCCCGCCAAATTCGGTCCAGTGATTAATCCAATATATGCAGGATCTGTATCTAGCTCTTCAATGATCACTTCGGTCATGCGAGACATCGAGTCGGCTTCGATTCCTTTAAGTGTCGAGATGATGGGACGCTCTTTCGGAAAGCCAACTTTCCAATTCCGTAGATTTTCCCGCAGACTCTGTGCCGGGATGGCGAGGACCAGTGATTCTCCAAAGTGAAAGGCGAGGCCAATATCGGTAGTCGCCTTTAGATTTTCGGGGAGATAGATCCCGGGTAAAAATTTATGGTTGCTTCTTGACGAATTTATCTCTTCAACAACGTTCTCGTTGCGACCCCAGATCAGAACTTCGTGTCCTGCATCGCAGAGGACCTGGGCAAGGGTCGTCCCCCATGCGCCTGTTCCTAAAACAGTTACGCACGCCATTATTTATTCTTCCTCTTCTTGTAATTACCGATACGTGGCAGATCTGATCCATGTGGATCGAAGATCACTACAGGTGCCGATTCTCCTCTGATTTCACTTAAGAGAGTAGTTACTGCCTTCATTGCATAAGCCGTGGCTTCAACCATCGCTTCGTGATCATCTTCCTTGCCATACCATTGTGAAAAATCTAAGGGCCTTCCCGCGATGACCGTCACCTTAGTTCGCGGCCAAAGCTTCGGGCGCTTGCTATATGTGGGCAGAAGCTCAGCAGCGCCCCATTGGGCACAGGGAACCACCGGAGCCTTGGTCATGACCGCTAACCGAGCCAATC
>Ga0214187_1000572_pt1 | contig 8987 bp, 7 predicted proteins | sample TroBogEpilimnion_4_FD_153025 | JGI IMG/M metagenome (GOLD analysis project Ga0214187, IMG submission 153025) | Freshwater microbial communities from Trout Bog Lake, WI - 24JUN2008 epilimnion | ecosystem: Environmental > Aquatic > Freshwater > Lake > Epilimnion/Euphotic zone | place: Trout Bog...
GGGCTCCACACGTTAAATATGATTGAAGATTTGCAAAGTATGGTGTTCCGTTATTAAAAAGTGTTGTTGGAGTTGCCAGAGTCCACGAGTAAATCGTTGCTGTGAATTGAAGTATTACTTTTAGCAGATTTTCCCAAATGTTCTCAGATCGCTGAACTAACCAATAAGTGATTAGTCCGCCGGTAAAATGTGTAAGCAACATCGTTAAATTTGAATTGCTCATGCCTCCCATAAGAATATGAGATGCGCTCTGGGTGAGCAGGATTACTAATGCCAAACTTGGTCCGGCAAGAAACTTACCTTTGAAAGCAAATAAGAGAATTGAAACAAGTGCACTCATTAGGACAAGTTGGTGAGTAGCTACAAAACTTCCCCCACCAAGATAATGTGAGATAAGCGCGCCAAGAAGGAGTACTTGCGAATTAATTCCAATTCGCAACGTTTGCATCCCTACGGGCATGGGTCAAGTGTATCGAGCACTGAAGTGGATGGGAATTACCCAAGGGCTGTAAATGAGCGGAGACGAAGAGATTTGAACTCTTGAAGGGTTTAACCCCTTACCTCGTTAGCAGTGAGGCGCACTCGACCGGGCTATGCGACGTCTCCGAGTTGCATGCGCAGTTTACAGGGTTTGGCACGGTCTACTACCCACCCTTTCGCAGAGAAAATGACCTGGGTAGGCTGGACTCATGATCAAGCAGCGCACCCTCGGTCCCTTCACAGTCTCAGCGATCGGTATGGGTTGCATGCCGATGTCCTTCCGCCATGACCGCGACCCGCTTTTAGTCGACGAGCCAGAGCGTGCAATTGCAACAATCCATGCAGCGATGGATGCCGGTATCACGCTCTTTGATACCGCTGATATCTACGCCCCGTCGTGGAACACCATGGGACACAATGAAGCTCTCCTAGGTAAGGCATTCCATAGTTGGAATGGCACTGCCGAACAGAAGGCGAAGATTGTTCTGACCACAAAGGCGGGCATCACCCGTGAAGAAGATGGCTCGAGCTTTGGAAAATCTGGTCGTGCTGCATCTAAGAGTTATTTGTATCGTGCCGTCGAAGCATCTACGTACAAGATGGGTTTGTCGAAGATTCCACTATGGCAACACCACCGCACGGATCCATCAATCTCTTACGAAGAGCAGTTTGAGAATGTCATGACTTTAAAAGATCATGGCTATGTTTCTGAAATTGGAATCGACGTTGGGAATTAAGCGATTGGCCACCGGGTAAATCGGATCATTCGCGTCGATGGCAGAGGCTAAGGGCGTTTCACCATACGCTCTTACGATCGCCTGGCATCTCGCTCAATTCCCAACATCGATTCCAATCCCAGGGGCATCTCGTACTAGTTCAATTTTGGACTCCCTTGAAGGAACCAAAATTGAACTCACCGCATCGGAGATCGCTGAACTCAATGCAAGCTGCCCTACCGATACGCCATTAAATGATGAACTGCTCGATATCGCAAAGGTTGGCGCTTAGGACTTAGTTAGCCTAAAACTGGCTCTTCATACTTGAAGTTGTGCTGAGCTAGATGCTTGACGTTCACTATTTGTAACGCCGACTTGTAGTTCTGACGGGTTCTGTCATCCCAGATAATCTCAGTATCTTTTACAGAGATCGACTCGGCGTTGATAAACGTCATTGCGGAATGGGCTTCTCGCAAGAAATTGACTTCACCATTTGGTCGCAGATCCACTCGGGCTGGCCATTTTGAGGAATTCGACATTTTTACAGTCAGGCCGTCAAATTCAACATTTTTAATCAACTCTGGCTCAGTAGCCCAAACGAGAATTGCCGCTTCAGTGTCAACCTGAATATTTTCGAAGCGAACGCCATCCACTTTACCTTTAAGCAGGCGCTCCACATTTCCATCAGTCGTATCTTCATCCCAGGATGCTGCAGTGACATGTAACGCTTCACCATGACCCCACCAAGATTCGCAAAATGCTCGGGTGCTGACTTCGCATTCGGTAAAAAGAACATTAGAAACAGTTCCACCTTCACGGGGGCGAACAGCGAATCCTCGATGGCTATCCACTACTTTGCATTTACTGACAATTACATTTCTAATATCGCCACATGCCTCGGTTCCTAATGTGATTGCCCCAGAGGTAGATTTCATATAAGTCTCGGTAATCAAAATATCTTCAACTACCCCGTATTGCGCAGTCCCCGCACAAGACTTCAGTGAGACACAATCATCGGCAGTAATTAATTCACAACCTATGATCTGGACTCGCTGGCAACGATCAATATCAATTCCATCGGCGTTTGGAACCATTAAATCAGTCAAAATATGAATATCCCTTATGAGCAAGTCCTGGCATCCGGTTGTACGCAAAGCCCAGAAGGCAGGATCTTGGATCGTGAAATTCTCGAGCACAACATTATGTGACTCAATGATGAAGACAGTGAAGGGTCTCTCTAAATATTGCGAGCGGCCCCCTATCGGTCCCCTCATTGAATGTATGTACTGACCTCGCTCCAGAATAAATCCATCGGCATTTCCGTTGATCTCACCAGTTCCAGAAATTTTTAAGTTATGCGCCTTGTACGCGACAATAAATGCACGACGAGGCAACACCTCCTCGTTGACTTCACCTTGCGTTAAGTTCTCAATTGAATGCTGAGAAAGGTAATCCTCGTACCGGTCAGATGCCTGAAGCTTTGCACCTGATTCAAGATGGAAATCGATCCCCGCTTTAAGCTCGATTGAGCCCGTCAAAAATGTTCCTCCTGCTGGAACAACTACTTGCCCACCACCTGCATTTACCGCGGCATCAATTGCCCGTGCAATCGCATGAGAGTTATTCGTAACACCATCGGCTACGGCCCCGAAATCGACGATTGAGAAGGTTCTGGTCATGTATTTACGATTCGATTATGCGACCATAAGAATTTTTCAGGTTCAGCCGAGATCTTGGAAAGTGTCTCTGATGGACCAGTGACAATAAAGGTATGTTCTTCACCCGCAAGCAAGCTAACTAGTTGACTATCTGAGTTGGTGCCCAAACCGGCGACTTCAGTGAGAAGAGCTAGTTCGTGCACGTAGCTCTTTGCCGTAACAGTGACTGAAAGCGAATCATTTCCGCTCTTCGTCGCAATTTCTAGCAACTGCTGTGGTGCATGCTTTGCCGGGTTTAATGTTGTTCGTCTTGCGGCACGAGCCTCGCCAACATCGGCCAGGATAAAACCTTCATAGTGCAGTGAGGCGATCTGGGGGAAAACTTCGATCAGAGATGTACGGCTAACGCCAAACGGATCAATCGTGAAGGGGATCTCCCGTGACGATATTGCTTCTCCTTGCTGATCGATAAGTGTCACGTGGGCCTTTGAGCTCCACTTATCCAAAGTGTCGTTAATGATGGTGAGGGCAGCACCTTGGTCAACTCTTCCAATAGTCACGGTTCGCGGGCGGTATGCCGCCTTCATCGCATGCCATGCCAGCTTTCTAAAACCGGTGTAATCCAAAACTGCCCAACTAATTGCTGGCCACATATCGTTGAATTGCCACAGAATTGCTCCTGAGCAAACTTCGTAGAGGCTCCGGAAATGCTTGAGCCCAATTTCTACAGCTCGAGCTTGGTCTAGTGCTGCGGCAAAGTACCAACCAACCCCCTCTATTGGAGGAGTTGCGAATTCGCGAGCCAAACCTTCAGCAACTTTTCGCATTCCATCAAAAGCCTTCTGGTGTACTGCCAAATCAAGATCTTTGGAGTCAAGCGTCTCTTTGCCAAGCGCCCGAGTGAGCATTGACCATGAACCAGGACCATTAAAACCAAATTCGGCTGCGAAGGAAGGGGTGTACTGCTCATATCGCTCGTAGCCAAGTTCATTCCAAACATCCCAAATATGGTTTGTCCCTGAAGTAAAGTTCTTAACATCTGGGTGATGTGTTGAAAACGGTGATCCGGGAATATAAGGACGAGTGCTATCTAGCTGGTTGAGAACTCCTGGGATCGTCTTCTTGTAAAAGGTTTCACCCCACGGTCTTCCTGCAAGAGTCTCTTGCCAACCCCAATGTTGGAATCCTTCGATACATTCGTTTCCACCACACCAAATCACTAGTGAAGCATGGCTGCCTAGACGGCGAATAGCTTCGGTAGCTTCTAGCTCGACTTCCTCGAACATCTCTGGCGTTTCTGGATAGGCTGCACACGCGAAGAGGAAATCCTGCCAGACAACAATTCCTTCTTCATCACAGAAATTATAAAAATCTTCTGATTCATATATGCCACCACCCCAAACTCGGATGCCATTGATATTCACTTCTAACATATCTGAGATGCGTTGTTCGTATCGCTTCTTCGTGACCCTCGTTGGAAATGGATCATCAGGAATCCAATTCGCTCCGCGAATCCATAAGCGAAGACCATTGACCTTTATTGCGAATAGGTGTTTGTCGGAATAGTCAGGGTTATTGACGGCTGAGGTGTCGAGTTCGATAGTTCTAAAACCAACCCGCTTCTCCCTCTTCTCCCTGAGCTCGTTTCCGGAGAGGAGTGAAACTTCTACGGTATATAACTTTTGCTCGCCACGTCCTCGTGGCTGCCATAAAGCAGCATCTGGCACAGCAAACTCATATGAGTCTGTAAGAGCTGGAAACTCTTGTGTGATAATTTCTTTACCCTCATCCAAAACTCGAACACGGAGCGCATGGCTCTTAGCGTCGCCTCCAACGATTGGTCTGACCATCAGATGTGGCGTCCCATCCTTAACGGAAGATAGGAGTGCGACATCAGAGAGGTAAGCGCCATTCCATTCGATGAGCTCTACGGGCTTCCAAATGCCAGATGAGATTGTGACGGGTCCCCAGTCCCAGCCATAGCTACAAGCCATTTTGCGCTGGTAGTTATATGGCATGTCATAGGGCCGTGGGTAAAGGCCTAGTTTGGAAACTTGTTCTTCGGCATCGCTGAGTGGAGCGGTGAAGTGGACCTCTAGCTCTACATCTCCTTGATGTAGTTCAGCACTGATCTCCAACTCATAACTACGATGCATATTTTTGGTACTCAATTTCAATATGCCGTTGACGAATACTTTGGCAAGAGTATCGAGGCCTAGAAATCTGAGTGTGGCGTATTCCGATTTATTTGATTGTGGAATCGTTGTTCGATAAATCGAATCTGTCTTCCAAATCCACATCTGATCTTCTTCACGTCCATCTATGGAGATGTCGGCAATAAGACCTGCTTGGATCAAGTCCGTATGGATGCAGCCGGGTACCGAGGCAGGAATTCTGTCAGGAAGATCTATCGCACTTGTTATGACAGTCTGATTGCGCCACACATTGTGGCCATCAATTGCAGCCTTAGAAATAAAAGCATCTGGTCGTGGGTTTAGCGATAGCTCCCAGCCTGCGGATATGCGGGAAGTCTTGTTCATCGACCGAAGTCATCTTCAATACGCTCGATGTCATCTTCACCAAAATACGTACCTGTCTGGACCTCAACAAAAATAATCTCTTCTGAACCTGTATTTGAAATCCTATGTAGGACTCCGATCCCAAAATCAACGGTATCTCCTGGAGAAACGGATCGAACTTCGCCGTTGATAGTTACCTCACCGGAACCTTGAACAATAAACCAATGCTCGGCACGCTTTGCATGGCGCTGGTATGAAAGGCGTTGGCCGGGGTTTACCCAAATGCACTTGACCTTATGAGTATCGGATTCTTGGAGCACTTCATATCTACCCCAGGGGCGATCGGACTTTTCTAACATGTAAAGGTCTCCTCGCCTTTATATAAGTGCATTACGGCTTGAATCCTCTGGAATAGAGTCAAGCACTCCTAGCGCAGCACCAATTACTCCAGCGTTGCGTTGCAATTGGGCAATTCGTAAATCTACTGACGCAATAAACCCGGTCGTGTTTGCTTCCACCTGACAATGATCGCGAAGTGGTTTCCAAAAAATTTCTCCCGCCTGCGACACACCTCCGCCAATAACCACAGTTCGAATATCAAGTGATCCGATGGTATTAACGATTCCGATAGCAAGGGCTTTAGTTCCTTCATCAATGACTTCTAGCGCGGTCGAGTTTCCTTGGCGGGCCGCTTCTGCAAGCTCTATAAACGAAGTGCCGTCTGACCAACCACGCTCTCGTGCGATGGCAACCATTCGGGGTCCACTCGAATATGTCTCGACACAACCTCTTCTTCCACATGCACATTCGGCTCCATCAAAATTGATGGTGTGGTGCCCGATATAACATGAGTTTCCAGTTTCACCTGTGAAGAGTGAACTATTAAGAATAAGGCCGCCACCAATTCCGGTTGAAACTACCATCCCGAGCATATTGGTTGTCCCGCGGCCTGCTCCCAACCGAAATTCTGCATGTGCCAATGCCATTGCATCCCCATGGAGAACAACATTTTTGGAGCCAGTGATCTTCTGGAAGTTTGAGACGATCGGAAACATACGCCAGGCTGGAATATTGACCGGGCTTATTGCTCCTTTATTTAAATGAAGTGGGCCGGCGGAACCGATTCCTACCCCTAGTAAATCGGTTCTTGCCTCCACCATTAAAGCGCGAGTAGCCTCGCTTATATCCTCCCAAAATCTTGGATTTCCACTGACTGGAATTTCTTGTTGTGAAGAAACGATGTAGTGGCGGTCGACCAATGCAAGTGCAACCTTGGTAGCACCAATATCCACAGCTAGTGCGAAGTGCGTCATGACTTCGCCCCCAGATTTAGTTGGGCATTCAATTGCAGAGAGATCGTTTTTGTTTTAAATCCACTCTCTACTGGATTATCAAATCGCTCTAATAACAGCTTTGCTGCTTCAGTTCCAAGCCGCTTTGGATCGTGGTCCAAGGTTGGAATCTGCATCAACTGTGCAGAAGGGAAATCGTCAAAAGAGACCATCTCTATCTCTGCTCCAGTCGAAGTAATAGCATGTCCAAGGCCAATTGCAATTAAATCATTTGATGCAATAAATCCGTCTACACCATTTTGTTTTGCAAGTAGATCAAGAGCAACAATTTTTGCCTGCTCTGAAGTGTGCACTCCAGGTATTACTTTGCATTTTGTAGCTTGCAAACCGTGACCTACTACGGATTTTTTAAAGGCTTCAATGCGTTCTGAGGCAGTCCAGATCTCTGGATTATCTGCAATTAAGGCAATGCGATTACATCCTTGAGAGGCAAGATATGAGACACACGCTTCGATGCCACCAAAATTATCGGCAAGCACTGCATCTGCATCGAGATAAGCGGGAGGTCGATCGACGAAGACGAATGAGACTCCACGTTTTCTTTCGATATGCAGGTACGAGTAATCTTGAGCCGATGGGACAATAATCAAGCCGCGAACTCGACGTTCCAGTAGCGCTTCAATAAGCGCCTTTTCACGGTTTCCATCATCGCGAGCAGTTGCAATAATCAGATCCATACCTGATGGGCTCAATGCCTCTTCGGCACCAGCAGCCATTCCGGCATAAAACGGGTTCGCTAAGTCTGATATGACCATTCCAACTAAATTGGAGAGGGCGCCAACCCGAAGTTCGCGGGCGAGACGGTTTGAGCGATACCCGACCAGCTCAGCTGCTTTCTTCACCTTTTCAAGGGTCAGCGGAGAGACTCGATCGAGCTCGTTCATAGCCCTTGAGGCGGTTTTTACGCTTACTCCGGCGATGGCCGCGATATCAGCCAGGGTTGGATGGGAAGAAGTCTGAGCCACAGCCATTCCTACCTCCACTTTCGCGTAGCCAATCCTGCCTAGAGGCGTAACCCTATGGATTTTATGTCATCGATGTCAACCATAAAGCAGGCCTCCTCAGCAAATGTCTCGAAATGTCCTAAAGTCCTTATAAGACAATGGTTTTAGAGCCTTTATAACAAAAAAGAGATGTGAGAAGTTGTTGACATCGATTACCCAATCGTGACTATTCTTCTCCAAACGGTATGGCTGTCGCCAAACCGAACTCGAAAGGAAGACCATGCGCAAGCGTTTATTTGCCGGTGTTGTCAGTAGCGTGCTGGCGACATCATTCGTAACCGTTGGTGCGATTACTTCTGCAACAGCTGCCCCAGCTGGGATTTGTAAGCAGATCACGGTAATCACCAACCGCACAGATATAGCCCCAACCACCTTCACGAAGGTTTATGGTCCAGCATTCACAGCTGGCATAGGTAAGGGAACAACAGTCAAGTTTGAGGCATTTACAAATTACAACACAGATGTCCGAACCATGATGAATACAAAGAACTACGGAGATGTCTTGGGCATTCCTCAAGGAGTTACTCCAGCACAATACTCATCATTCTTCTCACCTCTCGGGAAGACTTCAGACCTCTCTAAGGTCTACCGTTTTACCAATGAAGGTACTTACAACGGCATTCAATATGGCCTCTCACAAACTGGTAATGCAACAGGATATGTTGTGAACCTCAAGGTTTGGAAGGCTGCTGGCATCACAACACCTCCAGCGACACCAGATGAGTTCATTGCCGACCTAAAGAAGATTAAGGCAGCTGAGCCAGATGTAATTCCTCTCTACACAAATTACGCAACTGGCTGGGCACCAACTGGTTGGACAAATATGTATGCAGGTTACGCTCAGGGCCCAGATTCAAATAACCTTTTGGCGAAAGATAAGGCTCCTTGGACCGCTGGAAAAGATACCTTCATTGGAGATGACCTTCTTTACCGCGTTGCTGCTGCTGGTCTTATTGAAAAAGATCCAACAACAACCGACTGGGAAGGCTCGAAGGGAATGATCAACAAGGGCCAGATTGCAACAATGATGCTGAGCTCATGGTCAGTTTCACAATTCCAGGGTGCAGGACCAAACCCACAGGATATTGGGTTCTATCCACTCCCTGTGAAGGATCCTAAGACTGGAAAGTTCCAAAGCTACATCGGTGGCGACGTCGAACAAGCTATTAACAAGAACTCAAAGTGTCAGGCATCTGCTCAAGCATGGTTGACATACTTCATGCAGCAATCAGGTTATGCATATAGCCAGGGTGGCATC
>Ga0214187_1000597_pt1 | contig 8802 bp, 13 predicted proteins | sample TroBogEpilimnion_4_FD_153025 | JGI IMG/M metagenome (GOLD analysis project Ga0214187, IMG submission 153025) | Freshwater microbial communities from Trout Bog Lake, WI - 24JUN2008 epilimnion | ecosystem: Environmental > Aquatic > Freshwater > Lake > Epilimnion/Euphotic zone | place: Trout Bog...
GGCTGGATGGAACCAACATCAAGTGCCGCGTCTACCTGGATCCATTCGACACCACGCGGGCCTTCGACGTGCGCCAGCGCTTCCTTCAGGACCGGACGCTCGCTCGTCTGGAGGCATGCTTGAACAGTTACTAAGCGTTGATGGTTGATTTTTATATGAGTATGAAGAATGCAAGAACATTGTGACGGACAAAGCAGATTTTAGTGGCGTGCACGGTTCGGACTTTCGCTCGGTTCGACGATGGCCCATTCCCATTGAACGTTCTGGGCGTGAAGACGGGCGATGAGACTCTGTGCGATCCCATACGCCAGCGGAAAGTTGGTCTTGAGATCGTATGACACAAGCTTGCTGTATTCATAGGCTGCCAACAAGGCCCACCCATCTCGCTCCGGTTGATTGAAACTCGCGAGAGCCGCGGGCCCCGACATGGAGTACAGCACCGTGCCTTGAACTGGAACTGACAAATCGAGTTGGAAGGTCATGGGCGAATCTGGCACCGGGTTCCATCTGTATTGCTGATTGAAATCGTATGCTTCACGAGGCATGCAGCACACGAGGAGGATCAGTGACGCGATGCCCAACGCAATCAAGGCTTCCATGAGGCGTACACACATTTTTAGCTGGGCGCAGTGACTTTGAAGCTGGCCAGGATATCCAATGGATCTGAGTATGTCGCTGGTCCCGCGGGATCGGCAGCAGATTGCAGGGAGGACATGGGATCGGGGACATCGTTGTACAATTTCAGGGTTTTCAGGTATGTTTTGCCATCTGCCGCGACCAGGACCGACACGGAGATGAGCAGACCGACGAGTGTCTTGGAGTCGTACACATTGGCCACCACATCGTATGCCACGGTCTTGTACGAATCCTGGGTCTTGCTTGCACTGGACACGGACATGAGCATGAGGTTCTCGTCCTGGGCATTCACCTTGTCCAGGGCGTTTTTGACGACGTTTTCGATTTCTGTGTCATCGTATTGCACCGGGGAGCCGCTGGTCATGACCACGGGGATGTTGGTGTCCTGCGCGGCGCTCATTTTTTGCAAGAGCGTCTGTGGCACGCCAGGAAACGCGGTGGCAGGTGGTGCAGGCTGAGCGGCCGAGGCTTGGAGCAGCGGGACGTCAGGTTCGGCGCGTGTGGTTGCCGATCGGCGCCAGAGCCACCAGAGGACCAGGACAGCCACCGCCAGCATGACGAGGTGTTTCACGTGAAGGCCCCAGGGAAGTTCCATGGTGGTGATACTTGGTGCGCACACTTTTTTCTCATTTTTTTCGCTCGTGACCCCAAGCAGCACCCATGGTCCATCGCGTATTTGTCGCAGCCCAGTGCCCCAACTGCGCCCGGTTCATTGGCGCCCTGGAACGCACGCCGGTCTCGTCTCAGGTGCAGCGTATAGACGTGAGCTCCCTGAGCGCCCAGCAACGTGCCCAGGTTCCCGCGGTGCCGATGCTGGTCCTGGACACCGGCGCAACCTTGGTGGGGTCCAAAGCGTTCGAATGGCTCAAGCAGCACGAGGCCAATGTCGAGTTGGATAGTTTCATGGCCGCAGATGGCTTGGGCTTCAGCAACATCGACGATACCAACACGTTTGTAAATTATGCACACGCGTGGTCACCCTTTGAGAAGAGCGGGTGAGTGGCCACGATGCGGGTCAGGAGGACGTTGAGGATTTCTGTGGGCGGGTGATGGTGCACGGCTCGCGTCCTGTACTCGGTGATGTCGAACGCCCCAGCCAGCCACGCGAGACGAGCGGTCGCACTGTGCAGGCTCGCAAGGGTCGGTCGGTCTCTCACGGCCACGGTGAGCTTGGTTGACCCGGCACGCTGTACGAGCGTCACCGACACGCCCGCCTCCGAACTGTGAATGGTGAGGTCACGAGGTGTTCGCAGGAGGATGAATGGTCCTTCACATCTCTCCTGGAATGACGGTTTTGACAGTGCAAATTTGAGGAGACAGGGTGGTGCGGGCAAAAGCAATGCATCGTTGATAGCTCTCTTGGTTTCGGAGGCGATCAAGGGTGCAAGCTGAGGACATGCGATCGCAAGAGACCGTGCGTCCCACAACGAGAGCTGGTGAATGATGGACACGAGCACATCGTTTTCCAGGTCTGTCACGTTCATGGTGGGTTTGTGGTGGGTTTGTGGTGGGTTTGTGGTGGGTTTGTGGTGGGTTTGGCTTTAAGCGTTTAAGCGTCATCATCGGTCCAAATACGGTCTCCATGGCGGTGGAATGTCGGTCGGTGCTGAAATGTGGGCAAGAGCTCGGCGTCGAATATGGGACATATGACCAGGTCGATAGAGTGCAATAATCGTGCGGCTTCCATGGCGGATGGCAGACCGGTCGCATCCTGTGTGTAGATAACCCATGAGTCGTAGGTCACGGGCAAGTACAAAGCTTCTTTGGGTTTCATGGGCGTCGCTCTGAGCCTGCCATTGATTCGGACTGTGAGCCCAGGGAACCACGTTTCATATGTTGCAAGATGCTCTGGCGTGTGTGCGATGAGGGCCGTCCGGTCTGCTGGAAACATCTGCTTGGGACAGAACTCGGCACCTTGGAGCATCGGGCACTCGGACTCCTCGGACTCTGTCACGGCGGTCTTGAAGGCATCAGTCGCATGCGAGATGACCAGACGCCGCCGCCGCATGGTAGTACAGACCAACAATTTTCACTGGAGGTGCGTACGCCGTATTGTGTGTCGCCCACTCCATGACACTTGCTGGCGTCTGACACCTCCACCGGGACTCGCCAAGGACACGCAGCACGAATTCAGAGCAGATCATGACCGAGTCGTCTTTGAGGAGGAAGAGCCAGGGCACAAGCTTGCACGCCGCAATGTACCAGCGGAGGTGCCGGGGGTAGGACGCGTGCTGCACCGATGTGACTTTGTGCATGAAGGCCGCTGGGTCTATGGGCACCGTGCGTCTCACAAGGACGACCAGGCCCTGTGACTCGTATTCTGTCACGGCAGCACGCAAGTCACATAGGTGCACTCCAGGTGACTTGTTTTTCTCGGCCGCACGCATCTCCGCCAGCCACATGTGACGTATGTGACTTGAGCATGTGACTTGCTCGACTATGACTGCGACGTGACTGTACCCCGAGACCAGATCATGTGCGAGATCAATTGAATTCCTTCTGAAGAACAGTAAATCGCCCGATTTCGCGTTTTGCATCATGTCATCTATGGACATGGAAGAGACTGTGGAGTCCAAGCCCCAGGTCTGTGTGCACGCCAATGCCAACCCGACACTTCCTACTATTCCCACGGCGGCAAGCATCGTGACCTCTACCTGTACTAGGCCGGACACAATTAAATTTATGAGGAGGCTGGGCAATCTGCGGCGTCGACAGCTTCGTGAGACGGCTTTGGCTCTGGGACTGGTGGCGCCGGCGAATGCAACTCGCGCATGGCTGAAGGATCGCTTGACTCGTGCGTTCTACCAGCGGCCACACGAAGCCGACAAGGCCCTGGAAGCGGTAGCTCGCGGCGTGCGACGGCCTCACATTGTCAAGCGCTTGTTGCCGTTGTTTGATGCATGCGTCGATGCCGAGGCCATGTCGATGTCCCAATGACCGAGCACCTGGCTGAGGACCCCGCTCGCACGTTTAAAGCAGGCAGCAAATATGTTGAGGCCAGGCATATGACGACAGTGAGTGTAGAGCGCCCAAGTGACACCAGCGGCGTGGTTCGTGTGACAGCTGGCGGGCCCCGCGTCGATCTTGGCGGCGAAGCGATTTCCTTTGCTCCGGCTCCTCGTCCTCAGCACCCTCAGCACCCTCAGCACCCTCAAAACCAGGCCACCGCAGTTCCAGTCTCAGTCCCGCCGCCCGCTCAGGCGCCTCAACGGCCTCCGCCGCCGCCTCCCTCGCGACCTTTGCCTCCAGCTCGCGAGGTGCATGACACGCTGGCGGGTCTCGCAAATCCCTCCAAGCTGCGTCCACCGAGCGAATCGGATCCCGAGGACGATGAGATTGCCTCTGATTTCGGCGGCGGCAGTTTCGGTGGTGACGGCGTCGGCAGTCCCATGGGAGGCGGGAGCAGCGTGGCCGGCGAGGACGAGGATTTGCCCGACGAGGAGAACGAGCCGTTCGAGGATGAGCTGCGTCCCAGCGATGGCTTCAGGTCGCTGGAGGAGGAGAAGGCAGACATCATGTTCAAGTTGGCTCGGTATCGCAAGCGTGGTATGCCTGGCATGCGGACGTTCTCGGTGCACAGCGACATCCGCGAGCTGCGTGCCGAATTGAAACGCATCAAGACCGAGCTGGACATGGAGGCGTCCATCAAGTTCCAGCGCAAGATGCTCATGGCCATGGTCTCGGGCCTGGAGTTTGTGAACCGCAAGTACCTTCCCTTCGATTTGCAGTTGGAGGGCTGGTCAGAGACGGTGCACACCGACCTGAACTCCTACGACGAGGTGTTTGAGGAGCTGTTTTACAAGTACCGCGGCAAGGTGTCTGCCCCGCCGGAGATCAAGTTGCTCATGATGATTGGCGGCAGCGCGATGATGTTCCATTACACAAACACCATGATGAAGACGCTGCCCCAGATGACTCCCGAGGCTCTCCAGGGCATGCAAGCGATGTTTGCCAACATGCAGGCACAGCAAGGTCAGGCCCAGCAGCCGCAACAGCCCCAACAGGCCCAGCAGCCGCAACAGTATCAACAGCCACCACAGCCGCAACAATACCAACAGCCCCAGCCGCAAGCACCTCGTCAGCAACAGCCGCAGCAAGCTGGGGGCGCACGGCGTCAGATGCAGGGTCCCGGCGTGGACTTGAGCGCGTTGTTGGGCGGCTTGCCTTCCACGGTGCCTATGAACGGCCCTCCGCCCCCACAGCCCAGCAGATATCCTTCGATGCCTCCCGTCCCAGAGGTGCCGATGCCAAGCGACTTGATTTCGGAGCGCTTGTCGGACGTCGTTTCCGATGACCTGGACAGCGTGCCTGAAGATCTGCAGTCTGTGGCCAGCGTGTCGTCGTCGGAGCGGCCGAGGGGCAAGCGTGGCATCAAGAGCGTGACCATCGGCGGCGGCGGACGACGTGTGGGTACCAAGCGGACCAAAAATGTGGTGGTGATTTGAAAATTTTCGTGAGGTATGATAATGTCGTCTTCCATGACGTTTGCCACCCTGCAAGAAGCATGGGGTGTCCCGGCGTTTGTGGGAACAGACACCTCGGCCGCGGCGCCTGAGGTCAAGCCGAATCCCAAAAGCCCGACGGTGCAACAGAACGTGCTCGAGCAGACCCAGACCGCTCAGAACAACCTCTTGTTTGTGACCGCGTACATCAGGCAGGTGTACAAGCAGGGTGGCGCGGCTGCAGTTTTGGGTCTCATGGATGCAGACATCGCCAAGGCCGTACGCAGCCAGTCCTTGCTGACCTTCGATTGGCTGGACGCCGACGCGCTGCTCTTGGGCTTCTTGTTTGCATGTGCCTTGTGGCTCTTTGGCGACGCTTTAAAACGAAAACCGTAGCTAGTAAACCAGTCGATCACGCAGCGCTTGCAATTCGTGTTTGCGTTCTTCGGCGGTCATGGCCATGAAGTGGAGGACAAATGTGTCGCGTCGGCCATTTTGAAGTTCGGACCAGACGGAATTGAAGGCCGTGGCAGGCTCGATGCGGATTCGGTCTGTGCATCCCATGGCATTCTTTTGTATGAGATCGTGAAGTGCCGATTGCTCATACGCCCATTCCTCAGCGTATCTGGGGATTGTGCGCATGTGCCACCATGTTTCCAGGAAGGCTTTGGTCCATGCCGAGGACTTGACGATGACGACGCCGCAATTGATGGCATAGGGTCCATTGGGATGGTCGGAGCACCCGATGAGATCATGCGAACTATGAATCCAGCGATCCAGGGTGGTGTCATGGTCATTGAACGCCGCATCGCTGTCCATCCACATGACAACATCGTACGTGTCCAGCAACTCGCGCAGTTTTTTGACTTTTTGCCAGGTCGGCTTGACGTCTGGGGATTCGGCGACAAAATGTTTGAACGCATAGCCGTGTCTGCGCGCATAGACCTCGTTGATATCTGAGGCAAGTTGGGCGTACTGCGGCAACAGATTGGGCGTGCTGAACATGAGGATGCACACCGACGACGGCACAGAAGGTCCAGCGGGTCCAAACGGGTCGCGGCGCATCGACAGGAGCGCAAGAGCTGCCAGCGCCATGAGGCCGAGGGCACGTGCCATGATGCAGCGAGAGAAAATTGTTGCGTACACTCACACAGAGACCATGGAGCCTTCCTCGGCGCTGGCTCTGGGCGCGTATATCTTGCTGCTGATCGCGACGGTACCCCAGTTGCCCGCGTCGACAGTGCCAGTTGCGGTGGTGGTGGCCGCGTACATCTTCAGTGTGGTCCGCGTCGCAACGTCCGAATCGAACCCAGAGACATCACGGCGGTGTGCGAGAGCTGCACGCTTGTGTTACGTGACCTATTTTTTGTTGAAATTGGTGTGTCCTTTGCCGTGGCATTGGTACGATGTCTTGGGTGTTTTGGTCGTGGTGTTGCCGCAGGGGTCTCAGCCTTGGCATGCGATTGTCGCGGCGTATTATGTGGCGAGCATTGCGGCGTACGCGAAGAAAGGGCAACATCTCCAGGTCACCGCTCGCAGCATGTTGTTGATCGCGTCTCTCATGAATGCACAGAGCTTAAAGGTTCCGGCAGATGAGGAGGGGGAAGGCCTTTGATACTTGATACATGATACACGAGTGCACGATGGACCCTGATGTGTTGCGTCGCGTCTTGGTCCTCATAGATCAGCCGACATTGGTCACATGTTGTTTGGCGTCCAAGGTTCTCCACAAGACCTTGACACGTCCGGGCGTGTGGAAGTGTGCGACGGTGCACAAGCCCAGCGCGGCGGCGGCAGCGTGCATATCAACGCTTCAGAGCACCTATGTGACTGTGGTGTGCAGCGACGTGTGCGGCGTCGAAGAGTTCATGCGAGAGCTGGACGCCCCTGTTCGCCGCTTGAGCGTGTCGTTGTACCCGGAACCAGACAAGGTGCCACGGTCGTGTCAGATCGGGACCCTTGCCGCCCGGTTTGCATCGACTCTGGAGGAGCTGGTGATTGAGTGGGGCAGCATTCCATTTGCGGTGGGTTTGGTCTTCGAGGAGTCCTTGCCTCACCTGCACGAGTTGCGCGTGATCGAAGAAGGTCCAGATCCACTTCGGCGCGTGGAGGTCTACTTTCATGCGGAGATGCCCAGACTGCGAAATGTGCACCTCCGCGTGATGACGAGTGACATCTTGGCTCACACGCCCCGCATGAAGAGCCTGAAGCACGTGCGGTATGAATCTGGTGATGAGTTGTACGAGGACAGCACGCTGGAGGGCGTCTCGCTGGATTCACTGTACCTGAACGCCGGCTCTCGAGTGGAATGGACGTATCTTTCAAGCGCCATCGCACGTGCCGCATCCATCAAACAGCTGACCCTCCTGTGCTCCTGTCCGTTTGAGTTGGACACCAGACTGCCCGTGCGTGACATGTGCTTGCGCGTGACCCAATCGACGTCGCTGGTGTTGTCCCTGACCGCCGCTCGTGCCATGGAGTCTTTGGTGGTCCTCAATTCCGGGAGCTGCAATGGATGGACCGTGCGCTTTACGGAGTGCGGCTCATGGGACAGATTCATGATGTTTTTGAAGAATACAGACGTGTATGTCGGCCGATATGGCGTGGAAGTCACCGTGGAGTTTTGAACGATGTGACTTTTGACGATGTGACTTTTGACGATGTGACTTTCGACTTTGCTGACTTTGCTGACTTTTTGTGGCACTGCACACGGTGTTGTATTTGTTTTGTTGTATTTTTTACTGTGCCCTCCCCTATGCCTTCGCGTATGCATCCATCTGTCTCGGCTTTGTTAGATTATGTGCGCCAACAGAGCGGAGACAGTTTCGAATTGTTTGTGATCAAGTGTGCCTCACTCAGGATGCGGATGGCCATGGGGTTGTGTGTGCAATGCCAGTTTGCAAATGAACTGCTGCATGTTCTGGTCAATGAGGCAAGGTCATGGGATGATGTGACTTTGCCAGAGGTGACGCCCCCTCGTTTCATCTCGACCTCGGAGATGCTGGTGAGTTGGCGCATGGTCTAAAACCTGGTTTAAAACCTGGTCTAAAAGTGTAAAAGTCTAAAAGTCACATGCGTGATGCAGGATGACAATGAGATACCTCCTGGACTGCTTGCAATTTTAGCCGCGGAGCCATTGGAGGATGCTATTTGAACTGCCTGAGCCTGATCCAGGATATTGTGAACGACTGGCATTGTACCGGCTGGCATTGTACCGGCTGGCGTTGGCACGCGGCATGTAGTTTGTGCGAGTGGCATTGGGGCGACTGGTGTTTGCACGGCTGGCGTTGGGACGAGTGGCATTCGGACGAGTGATATTTGTGGTATTTGTGCGATTCGTGCGATTTGAAGTTGATTGATTGCCAAGGTTCCGAGTGGTGTTCCTGGTGTTCCTGGTGTTCCTGGTGTTCCTGGTGTTCCTGGTGTTCCTAGTATAATTGGACTTGTTGTTGTTCCCGTTGTTGTTCCTGTTGTTCCTGTTGTTGTTATAATTGTTGTTATTGTTCCTGTTGTTCCTGTTGTTCCTATTGTTGTTATTGTTGTAATTGTTGTTGTTATAATTGTTGTAATTGTTGTTGTTATAATTGTTGTAATTGGACGTGTTGTTAGTATTCCTATTGTTCACAGCATTCTTGGTGTTGCGTGTGGTGTTGCGGGTAGTGTTGCGGGTAGTGTTGCGGGTGGTATTATTCTTGGCGGAGTTGTTGGTTCGGCGCGGACTGAC